>Ga0307505_10000144_pt1 | contig 89239 bp, 67 predicted proteins | sample 23_S_MG_FD_202183 | JGI IMG/M metagenome (GOLD analysis project Ga0307505, IMG submission 202183) | Soil microbial communities from Populus trichocarpa stands in riparian zone in the Pacific Northwest, United States - 23_S | ecosystem: Environmental > Terrestrial > Soil > Riparian zone > Trees... | reverse complement strand
ATCTGGATTTGCGGAAGCCGCCTGATTGGGATCGTTCGGGCTAATTCGCCTGGCCACCGTCTTCGCGATGCTGGACGAGTGCGCGCCGGGGCACACAAGGCGATCGACCCGTCACCACTGGCGGGTCAACTGGGGAGGGAAGAGCTACCATGCCCTCCCGCAAGGCGGCCACGGCGAACGCCGGCCCGAGGTCGAGCGCGGTCACGTGCGCAAGATGGCAAGGGAGTTGGAGCTTCCGGCCGAGTGCGTGAACCGGCACGTCCCAGGGCTGCTCTCGAACGAGTAACCGAGGCTGGCGGCGCTCATTCTGCGCCACGCGCTCGACGCGGGTCCCAGACCGCAAACGGTTTGCGTTTTCGCCTCCCACTACGGGACGCTTCGGGACAACTTGGGATGCCGTGACGAGCGTCGCCTGGTGGTGCTAGGCTCTGTCTCCCTTGTGTTTGCTGGCTTTTTCGATGGCGGCGACGATTCCCGTTGGCCAGGTTCAAATCCCGTCGGGGACGCCTTTCGAGATTCCGTGCTTGGAATCCCCGACAACCACCTGAAAAACAGGGCGGTTTCGGCGGTTCCAAATCCGGTCTCAGGATCGTAAGTCACGCCCTTCGGAAACAGCACCTTCTGGAGGCGCTGCCGCTGCCCGAGGTCGCCCTCGATCCACAAACGTCGCGCATCCAGGATCACAGTCTCCGCGAAGTTGAGGACGCCCTCCACGTCGATCTCTGCCATCTCTTCTTCGTGGAGTTGGGTCCGGGCGAAAGCGATCTCCTCGCTCAGTTTGTCGTTCTGCCGTTGATACACCGTCTCGTCGATGGTGCCACGGTAGACGTGCGCCTCAACCAACTTGTCCCTCCGCTCCTCCAGATCTTCGATGCGACGTTCAAGCTGGACGCGAGCCGCTCTCTTCTCCGCTCGCTTCTGCTTCCAGACATCGAGCACGATCTCGCGGAAGAGTCGCACGAACTCGGGCTTCGGCCTTAGGCCGTTCAGAAATTCCAGAAACTCCCCCTCGAAGGCTTCCTTACTCAGCTTCACAGCCAAACATCCCCTCGTGCGACATCGGTAGTATGGATACCGATGATTCCGCCCTTTCGACCAGCTTCCGGTCAGGGGCGTATTGCACACCCCGCAGTGGGCAAAACGACGCAAGGGGAAGTCCTGATGATTGCGACCGTGCGGCGTTACGCTTAACCTCGTGCCGTCGAGCACATTTTGCACCCGGTCGAAAACGGTTCGATCAACAACGGGCGCAAAGTTTCCTTCCACGCCGTCGATGCCCCACTTCGGCATCTCCAAAATTCCGGCGTAGATCGGCTTTCGCAGAGTCTCCTGGAAAGTCTGCATCGACAGCGCCTTGCCCTTCGCGGTTTTCAGACCTAGAGCCGTGATCTTCCGGAGCACATCGGCCTTCGTGTAGCGTCCGGTGGACATCATCTCGAACGCTTGCCCCACCAGCGATGCCGTTGCGGGGTCAGGCTCTATGCTCTTTCGCCCTGTTGAATCAATAACGCGCCGGTAACCGAGGGGCACGGCAAAGGTCCATCGTCCCGCTCGGAGCGCCGCTGTCATTCCGTCGATGGTCCGGTCGCGCCGAACGTCGTTGTCGAACTGCGCGATCGCCGACAGCACGTTCTCCATCAGCTTCCCGGTTGAGGTTTCGTCTATGTGCTCCGTCGCCGACTTCAGCGTCACCCCCAGCCCGTTCAAATGAGCTGCCAGTACGACGTGATCGTACCTTAGACGCGAGAAGCGGTCGATCTTGTAAACAACGACGTGTTGAACACCCCCTCGATTCTCACCGCAAAACTGGATCATCTCGCGGAGCTGTGGACGGTTTGCCGTCTTCGCGGACTCGCCCTCCTCCACGAACACCCTCCGCACAGCCCATCCGTTCTGCTCGCAGTACGCGAGGCATGCTCGACGCTGGGTGTCGAGACTCAGGTTCTCCACCTGCTCTCGCGTGCTCACACGGTTGTAAATCACGGCACCAATGCCTCCGAGGTGCCCATCACTGCTCCTCGCCTTGCGCTTAGGTGTCATGACCCCGTCGTCGTCGAATCGCGATCGTGATGGCACGGCGCTCCGCTTCGTCCCGAGAGAAGCCGCCTTCGAACTCCAAGATAGCGGCACGCTCTTCGGCTTCGTCGCGGTCGTGCATTGGCAGGTGTGCCGCAGCGTCGTCGAAGGCCCCTGCATTCGGTGACGAGGCCACTCCACCTTTCGTCCCGGCGATCACACACTCGGACAGCACATTCGCGAGCAAATACATCTCCTCTCGTAAACGCCTGAGTCGATCGTCGCTAATCGCAGCATGGTTGCCGAGAATCTCGCGGCACCTCTCCAGATCCAACATCGGGAGCCCTCGGACGCGCACGAGGCGCATCTTGGTTCCCGTAGCTCAGGTCTTCTCTGCCACCACGGCGATTATTGCCGACCAGTGCGTTCCGGCTCAGGTCTTCTCTGCCACCGATTCGCACTTCCCTATCCATCGCCGCCCTCGACCTCGCGATCAGCGTCCTTGTGGACAAAACAGAACACGACGGGTTCGTTCTCCTCCGATGTGTACTTCCTCGGGAGAACATGGCGCGTATGGACGATCTTGCCGTTCGCCTTCTTGACCACAAAGGTTTCGAACTCGACGCTTGATTTCAGAATTACACACTCTTCTTCTTCATCGATCATTTCCGCGGGAACGGCACGTTCGCATTTGATTTCCCGAATCTCGCGATCTGCAATCGTCACCGTCACCTCGTGGAACCGGCCACTTCGAACCGCTTGCAGGAGATCCAGTTCCGCCTCGGTGTTGATCGTAGTGGCCGCACGAACCTTGGCGGCGCTCTCGTACAATCCGCCCTCGTAAAACGCCTCCAAGGGAGGGATCGGATCTTTCATGGCTCCGAGAAGCCGGTTCACGATGCCGTTCACCCGCAGGAAGATGAACGCACGCGTTTCATCCACCCGGAAACCGCCAACATCCATCATGTCCCGAAATTCGAGATCTGAGTCCAATATGAACGTGGTCTCGAAGTCAGTGAGAAGGAAAACGTGCACGCCCCTTTCCATCAATCGAACCGAGTCCCGAAAATGGTTTCGCTGGCCGCCCTGCATCATAAAATCATGCACTAGGCGTACCTTCTCGATTGGTATCCCGTACCGCCGCCGAATCTCTCCACATACCATCGCCGCGAACATCTGGCTCGGCGTGAACTTTCGCCAAGATCGCTCCCGCGAGCGTTCCGCCGCGAGAGCCCCCTGGCCCTCCCACTCGTTGAGTTGACGATATGTCAACCCCGCGAGATCCTTGGCGTCTTTCGCACTGAACCGGAACAACTTGTCTGCCATTCTGCAGGCTCTTAGCAAATTGAACGCCGCAGTTCAATTACTACCCCCTGAGCCTAACCCCTAGGCGAGAGCGTATCCGCCCTTGACCATCGGGATTTCGAAGGGGAATGAACTTAATACCCAGCGAAACGAGCAGCACGTCGACTGAGCCTTGAGCAACCGTGACAGGAGGGAGACACGTAATCATGCGATACAGTCCGCTTTTGGGGATTTTCGTCGCTGGCCTCCTGTTCTTGAGTAGCCATCTCGCCGAAGCGAATGCGTTCTGTGTCGATGACGAGGGCTGCGGTGGTGGTTTCGTTTGCGCGGATTGCTGTGGGTCTAAGCATTGCACGTCGTTGACGCCGGCGCCGCCTACTCAGTGTCCCTGCGCGCCACCACCAACTCCGACGCCGACTCCCCTGTTGGTTTGCGTGGGGGACTGTAATGGAGACGGGCGCGTAGCGATCAGCGAGATCGTGCTAGGCCTGAACAAGATGCTCCGTCCAATTGAGGATTTCCAATGCGACGCCCTCGACGCAAACCTTGATGGAAGTATCTCGATCAACGAAGTTATCGCGGCCGTGCGAGCAGCGCTCGAAGGATGTCTGCACTAGGACCTCAAGCTGCTAACCCACCAATGCACCTGACGGCCGCAAGCAGCCGCAGGCGATCGGCAGGACGAGATGGACACGTGAAGCGCCTAGCTGAACTGCGGCCTGAGGACTTCGAAGTTCATCCAGTGTGGGAGTACCACGGCACATCCGACACCGATGCCTTGGTCGAGCCACGAGCAGTCGGCGATGTGAAGGAGGCCGACCCGACTACGCTGCTGGCCGCGACGGAGTTCCATCTGGCGGACGGAACCACGGCCACGGGGTTCTGCTCGCCCGCCGATGACTCGGGCCTGGACTACGTGCAACCGGTTGTTTTCATCGCCAACAAGCAGGTTCCATTGTGGCGGCCTAGGCTCGGTGTCGATACGGCCGCTCGGATCTGTATCGATCTCGGCAAGCCGGCCGACAGCGTGTTTCCAATCGCATGGCGCTGCCTCGTTCCGGTGGACGGCGCGGTGCGAGCCGGAGAGATCACGAGCACCGATGTTCGCGCCGGCTAACATCTACATCGCGGCGAACATCATGCGACGACGCCGATCTCCGTCCTCCTCCTGCTCGGCGATCTTCAAGTCCTCGGCGTTTGTGAATCCCATTGGTCGCTCCAGCCCCCACATCCCGCACGCCTTCAACACTTGGACAGCCGCATCCTGCGCGATCCTTCCGTCCTCATCGAGCGAACGGCCGAGAGCGTCGAGAGCCTTCGGCAGAAGTGCTCGCAGCTGGTCGGTCAGCTGCCCCCAGATCTCCTGACGCCGCCCGTTCAGCGCAGCTCTGAACCCGTGGTGGCGATTGAGCCACTCGCTGACCGTCTGCCGAGCAACCCCGACTGATTCGGCGACCTGCGTCACCGTGTTCCCCGCAGCTAGCAAATCGACTGCTGCCTCTTGCTGGGGCGTTAGCTCCATCGTGCTCCCGGTGTCGGGATTCGTCGTTCCCCGTCGTCCCATCTTCCCCATCTCCCTGATTCAAATACCGTATAGGAGTCTTCGCTCGGACTGAAAATGCGCAAGAACTCGGTCATTCTCGGGCCTCTTCGCCTACGCGGCGGCCTCCTGCCGCACCAAATCCAGCTCGCGGAGCCAGACAATCAGCTGGTTCCAACTGGGAACGGTTAGGGACGCTTTACCCTCCGCAGTTCGAAGACCGAAGGAGGGTTCCCCCTGGCAACCTACCCGGAAATGCGCGGTCGATTTCTCGACCCCAATTCTGACCCCGGGCAGTTAACGGGCACGCTATCTTCGAATCTCGATCGGCGCGCTAGCCGCTTACCGGCGAAAGTTAACAAGTTAGGAACGTCCCCTGAGAGCGACGAATCTCGATCGGCGCACTAGCTGCTTACCGGCGAAAGTTAGCAAGTTAGGAACGTCCCCTGAGAGCCTGGGAGCGACGGACAAGGGCAGCCGGCAATCCGATGCTGTCGCAGTGGCCGCGTCTTGAAGTGACCTCGGCGCAGATGGTAGGCGGGCGGACAATGCGAACCATCCTGCTGGGGGCTATCGTTGTCGCAGTGATCGCTGGCTGTGGCGGTGGAGGTGGCGACCACCACGCTGACATCTGCGAGCCGTGCACCGGGGCCGTAGACCACTGTCGGTTCGACTGCGAGTGTGTCCGTGTCGTCGATCGGGAATGCTTTGGCCCGGAGACGGATGAGGAGCGCGAGGACGTCCGGGTATGCATGGCCGACTGCCGCACATGTGACGCCGGGCTGGACTGCAGTTTCTTCCGCTTCGACGTCCCTCGCTGCCTCATCAACGATTCGCGCTCGCAGTGCTGCGACGGCGATCGGATGGTGCCGTGCGACTGACGACTGTTGCACCGCTGCCCGCCAGAAAAGAGTCCGCCCGAGGCTTGCGTCAGCCTCGCAGCAGGTAGTAGGCGGCAGCCATGCATACAACGATGCTGGGGGCTATCGTAGTTGTCGTGCTCACGCTCGCGGGCTGCGGCGGTGGAGGTGGCGGCAACTATGCCGACATCTGCGAGCCGTGCACTAGGTACGTCGACCTATGCCAGGCGGACTGCGAGTGTGTCCGTGTGGTCGATCTGGAATGCGTCGGCCCGGAGACGGACGAGGAGCGCCAGATCGTTCGGGACTGCCTGGCCAACAACTGCCGCACATGCGACGCCGGGCTGGACTGCGGGGACTTCGACGTCAAGCGGTGCGCCATCGACGACGTCGGCCCGCATTGCTGCGACGGGGATCAGATGGTTGCCTGCGACTGAACACGGATGCGCGCGGGGCGTAGATGGTGTCGCCGTAATGAGTGAGAGCCTGGCGTCCTCGTCGAAGCCGAGCGCGCCCTGCAGGGCCGCGCCGCCATTCGGCTCGCGATCAGCGTGTAGTTGACGCCGGTCTGCCCTACCGGGTTGCCGCCGATTGCTTCAGCGCGAGCGGATTACCATTGAAGGAGAGGACATGGCACGCCTACCGATACACCCCGGCGAACACCTCGCCGAAGAGCTGAAGGAACTCGGCATGAGCGCCGCGGAGCTGTCTCGCCAGCTCAAGGTTCCGACCAACCGGATCACCGCCATCATGAACGGACAGCGGGCGGTCACCGGCGACACCGCGCTGAGCCTCGCCCACTTCTTCGGCACCAACGCGCAGTTTTGGCTGAATCTCCAATCGCTGTACGATCTCCGCCTCGCGGAGCGCAAGGCCGGAAAGGCGATCAAGGCCCTTCCGACTCTCAAGCGTTTGAAGGGAAAGACGGCGCTTCACGCCGAGCCGCACGAAAGCATGTGAAGCTGATCGATCGCCGCCGACGACAACCCGACTCGAAGACATCGAGCCGTGCGCGGCGGTTCACGAAACGCCCCGACAAGCCATCCGGCTGAGCGCCCGCGTTTTGACCGACGAATGCAAAACGAACTTCACGATTTGGCACTGCCAGCCCTCGTGACTCGCGAAGTGGACGGGTGGTGGGTTGACGGTGGAGCGAGGCCCTGTTGGTGTTCCAGCGGCGGTTCACCATGGTCCTTTACGACATCGCCGACGAAGCGTTGAGCTTCGAAGACATCCACGGGCGCGTCGAGGGCTTCTTCGACCAGCAGGACCAGGCCGCGGGCGCCACATGGAACAGCTTGCGCGAGGAGGTTCGGGCAGGTCGGGTCGCGGTCGACGGGCTGAAGCAGGTCCACGACGAGTTCCCGCCGGAGATCCGGATCGATCCGTTCGAACTGGATCCGTGCGCGAACACGCTCGAAGAAGAATCTGGATTTGCGGAAGCCGCGTGATTGGGATCGTTCGGGCGAATCGCACGCGGCGGTGCGATGACGATGCGCATCCTGAAATCCGGGCGCGTTGTAGGGGCGGTTCGTGAACCGCCCTGTCCTCCGGTGGTCGCTGCCAGCGTCCCTGTAATGCGCACGCGGCGGGCGATGATGGGCCCATTTGACCCGCTGCCGGAAACGTATCCAACCAGCGCAACCCGTGATTGCGTCGCCACGCAGCCGACCCGAAGGCAGCTTATCGACCGTCTCCGAGCCCGGAGGAACAGCACCGGATATCGCCTACGCCGCCGCGTGTCGCCGCCCCTTCCTCCGGGGCAATGCTTGATCGAGCGCGATCAAGGCGCGTAACGCATCGTTCACGGACTTCGAGTCAGGAAAATGCTCCGCCAACTCTGGTTCGAGGATCCGGAGCAGCTCCGATGCCTTTGACGCCCTCTTCGATAGAACCCCGCGTGCCGCCTTCGACCAGTCATATCGATCGTGATGTCCTTCCGGAAGTTTGCGGCGATCAGTTTTCGTCATCGTATAATCTCCTTTGTGCCCGGGATGCCTTGCGGGCACTGATCACGCGGATGCGACCGCCGGCAAGACTCTCGATGTGCACGACGAACAGGGCGCGTAGTAATCCCGGAAGTGCCGATCGTAATTGATCGGTCCAGCTCGACAAGGTCAGGCGCCGTCAACGCGCGGGGATCGGCGAGTGCGGTGATCGCCTCCTCGAAGGACACACCGTGTTTCGTCAGGTTGGACGCGGCCTTGCGATCGTCCCATTCAAAATCCCCGAACCTGACCGTGCCATGCGAAACCTTCACCCAATCACGTTTCGCGGTCAACGCGAGCCACCACGGACGCGAAGCGCGCCGGCCCCCTCAGCATCGAATCCGCATGCCGCAAAGGACGCTGCGGTTTCATCCGCCCGGCCGGCTCGGCCCGGCTCAGGAACCGCAAACCGGTTGCGTTTTCGCCTCCCACTACGGGACATTTCGGGACGCTTTGGGATGCCGCGGTGGACGCCGCTTGGGAGCGCTAGCCTTTGTCTCCCTTGAGTTTTCTGGCGTTTCCGACGGAGTCGACGATTCGCTTTGGCTAGGTTCAAATCCCGTCGGGGACGCTTTACCCTCCGCAGCTCGAAGAGCGAAGGAGGGTTGCTACTGGCAACCTACCCGGAAATGCGCGGTCAAATTTCTCGACCCCGATTCCGACCCCGAACTCCGACCCCGAGTCATTTTGATTTCGAGACGCGGAGGTTTCCCCCATGCAACGCCGCGCGCCGGCCCCGTCGTCCCATGCATCGGCGTCGGGGTCGGAATCGGAATCGGTATCGGTATCGAGCCCGGGACCTTCATTACCGGATATCGGCCTTCGGGCAGTTAACGGGCACGCTATCTTCGAATCTCGATCGGCGCGCTAGCCGCTTACCGGCGAAAGTTAACAAGTTAGGAACGTCCCCTGAGAGCGATGGCCGCAGATGACAGCGGCGCCACGAATGCTAGATCGTTGTTGTTCATGGCCCCATCCGCTCCCCTGGCACGATGTACCCTTTCCCGCTTCTTCCGAGAAGCCCGTTGAGGCATGAGGATGTGATGGCGAATTCGAAGCGCGTAGTCGTTGGCGGCTTGGCATTTCTGCTCGTGGTTGCGGTTCCGGTGGGTTCTCCACGCGCCCAAGACGACCGAAACGATACGAAGACCAAGAAGATCCGGATCGTCACGGTGGTGAAGCGAACGGGAATCGGGTGGTTCGAGCGCATGGAACAGGGGATCAAAGAGTTCGCTGCGCAGAACGGGGTCGACGCCACCATGGTCGGCGCCGACGACGCTGATCCGCAGAAGCAGGCCGACATCATTCGGAAACTGATCGACGAGAAGCCCGATGCCATTACGGTTGTTCCGAACTCGCCGGAAGGGCTCGAGGACATCCTTGAGCAGGCCCGGACGGCGGGAATCAAAGTTGTGACACACGAGGCGAGCAACCAGGTGAACACCGATGTGGACATCGAGGCATTCGACAACCTGGCCTACGGCGCGCACCTGATGGACCAGCTGGCATCGTGCATGGGCGGCAGCGGCAAGTACGTCGCGTTCGTCGGCCACACGACCGCTCGCACTCACATGCGATGGGCAACGGCGGCCTACGAGCATGCGCAGCAGGAGTACCCGAAGATCGTCCGCATTTCCGCGCCGGTCGAAACCGACGAGCGCCTCGACACCGCCTATCAGAAAGCGAAGGAACTGCTGGCCGAGCATCCCGACCTCAAAGGCTTCGAGGGCAGCTCGGTGGTGGACGTGGCCGGAATTGGAAGAGCCGTTCGCGAGGCCGGGCTTCAGGGAAGTACCTGCGTCATGGGAACGAGCCTGCCATCGGTCGCGGGCGAATTCCTGAACGATGGCGCGGTCGACAAGATCTTCCTATGGGATCCGCTGGTCGCAGGCCAGGTGCAATGCAAGCTGGCGCTGATGCTTATCAATGGCGAGAAGATCGCGCCCGGTCTCGATCTTGGCCTGCCAGGCTACCGCAACTTGAAGAGCATTCCCGGAACTCCGCACGGCCTTGCCGGCTCGGGCTGGATTGGGATCGACCAGTCAAACGTCGGACAGTATCCGTTCTGAGACGAGCCCTACTCGGTCGCGTCTAGTACGGAGGCGACCTGGTACGAGCTCAAGCACGCGTTGTTCCTCAGCCTGAACGGCATCAGCGCCGCCACGCAGTCGACCGGCTGAGCCAGCGAACGGCCAGACCTAACAGCCCGTTGAAAATCAGGACACGCGCTGCAAATGGTCTTTCGGCGTCATGGCGGCGTTGCGAAATCCTCAACAAAAGTCAGGACTTTGCCTCCGGTTTCGCGCCTTGCCCTGACGCCGAAATCCTCATTTTCGCTTGCGCGCCTGTTTTTCAACGGGCTGCTAAGGTGCACAGGTCAAGATCGCGTCTCGTTGCTGATCGTTGAGGACATCGAGAGCCATCATTCTGCGGGTCCGGTTTCTCAGGCACGCCTTCTGTCGTCTCAGTGTCGAGCACTCCGCCATGAGATCGGCCATGGTACAGCCGCTGGGGAAGCGTGTGTTTGTGACGGCGCTATCGCAGCTTTCGACGATGACCGTCGAGCTCAGATCAGATCCTGGACAAACGTCCTCGCTATCGGCGATTCCATCGCCGTCGAGATCGTTCCCAGCGCACGAGACTACGATCGAGTTCAAGGTGAGAAACACGTCTTGCCCTGAGAACTTGATGGTCAGCTTGTCGACGTTGGAGAAATCCGTGCCCGCGCCGTTGGCAAAGTCCGCATACCGGAAGGGCTCCTGGCCAGCGTGGAGACCGGTACGCGTCAGGGTCGCCGTGTTGCTCGAGGTGTCGGTGACCTCGATCTCGACCTCGAGGTCCGGGTCCACGCTCTCGATATCCAGAAGAAATCGGTCGGCGGTGCCTGTCGGGGTCGTGCATTCTGGATTGCCGGCATACTGTGTCAGATCCTGACCACTCAAGCCGGTTCCCGGGGTGCCGATGCCGTCGTAGGTCCCCAGCGCCTCGAAAAGACAGCCGGTACTGGCTTCCAAGAACAGCTGACCCGGCAAGCTGATGTTGTAGTCGAAGGAATACGTTGTGCCGTCCGGGCCGCTCGCTAGGTGTTCATAGCGCCGTTCAGCCGTGGTTGAGCTGACAGAGCCTATGACGCCTAGTGCGTTATTCGCGGGAGGAAACGAGTTCGGGATCGGATTACTGACAGAGGAGCCGCTTCCTGCGCAGCCGCCGCCGCTGCCGGCACCGCTGGTGTCAAAGGAGTCGATAACCCTCGCATGAGACGCCACCACCCCCGCGAGGAGGCACCCACTCACCATGGCCAACATACGTTGCTTCATCGGCGATCTCCTCCGATCGGCTCACTTCTCTCCCGTGCGACTTCGCCTTCGAGTTTCGGTGACCAGTCCATGCGACGCGTGATTCGAGTCCTCTATTGGGTAGTGGACGCGAGTGCGGATGGTCAACATGAATTTCTGGCAGTCGTGCGGAGAGCTGATGGCACTGCTCAGCGGGGCGCGTGCGTCGATGCGAGTCTATCGACGGTGCGCCTCGTGGAATCCGGGTGGCCGGGTGGGCGGTTCGCGAACCGCCCCTACGATGCGGCGGTGCCGGCGCTCCGGCGAATTGTTCGCGGCGGGCGAACCTGGCAACCCACGCTGAAATGCGCGGTCGATTTCTCGACCCCGATTCCGACCCCGAACTCCGACCCCGAGTCGTTTTGATTTCGAGACGCGGAGGCTTCCCCGATGCAAAGGGTGCGCGCGGGTCGCGCGCCTGGCCCCGTCGTCCCATGCATCGGCGTCGGGGTCGGTATCGGAATCGGTATCGATCCGGCACCCTTTGATTGGCCGGTGATCATCGTTTGAGTCCGAAGAGACGCCCCATCGAACAGCCGGTGATCATCGGCTCCGCCCCGGTAACGGATTCCGACAAGAGCAACACACCGCGCCATCCGTCCAGAGTGTCCGTTCAGTGCGGCCATCGAATCCATTGACTTCGCATCGAGTCGGATGGAGATAGCTTCATGCTCAATCTGTCGCGCCTCGCCGCCGTCGTTTGCTCCCTTTCGATCGTCAGTTTGAGTTGGGCCGGGGGGTTCCACGACGCCACTCTCTTGAACTTCAACGGCACCCCGCAGGGCATCACGCTCGGGCCGGACGGCGCGATGTGGGTCACCGACTCGGAAAACGCCGCGATCGTCCGGCGCGCCGCCGACGGCAGCTTTCGGTCGTTCCCAGTCGAGGGCTCCTTTGGAGGACTGGGGCCCATCGTCCCCGGCCCGGACGGCAATCTGTGGTTCATCGAATACTTCTCGGCGTTCATCGGCCGCGCCACGCTAGGCGGCCAAGTGACCGCGTTCTCTGTGCCTACGCTCCAGCTCGGCGACATCGCCGGCGGACCCGACGGCAACGTGTGGTTCACCACGGCGACTGCCAGTCCCGAGATTGCCGGTACGCAAGGCGGATCGCTCGACGGCGCTTTGGGACGCATTACGCCGAGCGGGACGGTGAGTATCTTCCCCGTCCAGCGCGAAGCAGCACTCTTTCTCGCGGAAGGCCCGGACAACGCGTTGTGGGTGAGCAGCTTCGATTCAATCGGGCGCGTCACGACCGGCGGACAGAGCCAGTTCTTCCCGGTCGAGACTGTGGCGGGCGACATTGCGGCCGGCCCGGACGGTGCGTTGTGGTTCACCAGCCGGTGCTTCTTCCTCCTGCAGGCCGGGTTGGCCGGCCTCTCGTCGCCGTGTCGTTACGGCATCGGGCGGCTGACGACGGACGGCGAGCTGACCAGGTTCCTGGAAGGCGAAGCCAACGCGAACACGGTGAGCATCACGCGTGGGCCCGAGGACAATCTGTGGTTCACGCGCGGCGACGGCCGGATCTCCCGTCTGAATCTGGCCGGAAGAGTGGACGACATCGTGTTCCTGTCCGAAGGCGTGGCGACGGACATCACCACCGGATCGGACGGCGACCTTTGGTACGTCGTCAGGCCGGACGACCCTTTCGTAGACCAGTCGAGGAATCGGATCGGCAAGGTGAACAGCCTGGTCTTCGACGGCATCAGCATCGCCAACGGCGGGCCGTGGGGTATGGCGCCCGGACTCAATGGCAGCGTGTGGTTCACGGATCTCGACGGCAACCGTGTCGGCCGCCTCGATTCAAATGGCGGCTTGATCCAGTACGAACTCGGCGCCGACCGCGGCCCGACGGCCATCGCCGCGGCGCCGGACGGCGGCGCCTGGTTTACCAACTTCGACAACGGCACCATCGGTCGCATCACGCCGGACGGTGAGTTCGTCGAGTTCGCGCTGCCATTCCCCGATGATCTGCCCGGCGACATCGTCCGCGGACCAGATGGTAACTTCTGGTTCATCGCCGGCATCAGCAGCATCGGCCGCATCACGCCGCAGGGTGGCGTCAGGATCTTCCCCCTTCCTTCCGACGAGGCGGTGCCGGTGGGCATCACGGCCGGACCGGACGGCAACCTGTGGTTCACCGAGTACGTGACCAACAAGATCGGCCGCATGACGCCGGACGGGACGATCGTCGAGTTCCCCATCCCGACCGCCGACAGCGGGCCCGTGGACATCACAACCGGTCCCGACGGCGCTCTCTACTTCACGCAGAGTGCTATTGGACGGATTGGTCGCATCACCACCAGCGGCGCGATCACCCAGGTCGATCTGCCCCACCCGTTGGGCTCACCGCGCGACATCGCGACGGGTCCCGACGGCGCGCTCTGGTTCAGTATCGCCCCTGCGGAGTTCGACACCCAGCTCGCGAACGCCACCGACGCGGGGTCGCAGCCGCAAGGCGCGGAAGTCCCGCCCAGCCAGCTCGGCCGCATGGCTCGCGATGGACGGGTCACGACGTTCGACCTGCCCTTCGACGAAGCGAACCCCGGCGGCATCGCCGGTAGCTCTAACGGGCGGCTGTTCGTGGCGCTGTACGACTCATCGCGCATCGCCGCCATTGACCTGGTGGCGGCGGAGCCGACGCCGACGGCAACGCCAACGTCGCGCACACCGGTCGCCACTCCCACCGCATCGGGCAGTTGCGCCTCCGACTGCAACGGCAATCGCGTCGTGTCCATCAACGAGCTGATCGCGGTGGTCAACATAGCGCTCGGCATCCGCGCAGTCGAAACGTGCCCTGCCGGCGACGTCAACGGAGACGGCACCGTGTCGATCAACGAGCTGATCACCGCCGTCGGCCGCGCTCTGCGAGGCTGCTAGCCGGTCGAGCGCTCCGTCGACCCATGCATCGGCGTCGGGGTCGGTATCGGGATCGGTATCGGCCCCGTCGCCGCCACGCATTGTGACCAAGCGGCGGAATTGGGCACCCCCAAGGGGTGCCCCCTACAAAGGACGGTGTGGTGCGTGCCTATCGGGGGTCTCCCTATAGGTGTCGCCTCAATCGAGTTTCAAGGCCGGGAGCAGGAACAGCCACGTCACCAGGATGAACGCCGCCGTCAGCGTCGGGATGCCGAACGGCGTCAGCAGGGTCATCATCGCTCCCTGCACGATCACGGACAGGATCGCCGCAACCACCGCGTAGACGACGACCCGCGGGCCGGGGCGGTAGAATACCGCCCCGATCGCGATCGCCGTCAGCACCGGGTTGAAACCGATCAGCCCGGCGGTGACGAGTTCGCTCTCGGCGCCGAGCAGATGCGCCGTGATCACCGCCACCATCGCACCGACGAGGGCGAACACAGCGGATGCGACCGAGTTCACCGCGAGCCCGGCGAGCAGCAGCACCGCCGCCGGACCGTGCCCCTTGAGGAACACCTGCGTGATGCTGGTGAATACTCCGTAGAGGAAATCGACGACACGCAGCGGATCCGCGGCGACTGGATCGATCGGCACGATCACGCCGACGGGAGGCAGCGCGCCTCCCTCGAGTCCGTAGAACGCGTTGGTAGCGAGCAACAGGAGCCACGCCGTGAGGACGAACGGGGCGGTAAGCGCTGACACGCTCCAGGTATGGAACACCTTGGAAAGGGCGAGTGTGACCACCACCGACACGGCGCCGCCGAGGACGACGTACACCCACATCGTCGTCGACGGGGCCATGAACGTCGCCAGCGACAGGCCGACGAGATAGCCATTGAAGCCGTACAGGCCGGCGTGCAGCGCTATTTCGTCGACGCGCAGCCAGTACGCGGCCAGGGTCGCCGCGAGCACGGCCAGCAGACCGCCGATCGCCACCTGCTCCACACCGGCGGCGTACGACCCCCAGCCGATCGCCACGAAGAAGAGCAGCCCGCTGAGCGGGTTGTCCTGGAACATCACCTGACCGATGCCGCGCAGGACGACGTCGACGAAGCGCAAGAACTTCGAGGACGTGCACAGTGCTTCCCACGATGCGAGCAGTGCTTTCATCGTCGCCTCCCTATCGGAACCCTTCAGCGCCAGAAGAACGGCGGCGGAGGAGCGGTGCCGGTGACCTCTTCGCGCGTCACCACCAAGAACTCGCGCACTTGGGCCCTCACCTGCGCGGTGGTGTGGCCCAGCGCTTTGAAGATCAGACCGGCGTCGTTCGGCAAACGGCAGGCGCCGAACGCGACGCCGTTCACCAGATCCACGTCCGCCCCGACCCGCGCATGGATGCGCTCGGCATTCTCGACAGGCGTGAGCAGCACGACGTTGGCCAGCACGTCGAACGTACCCATCACGCCGGTCCGCTGAACCGGCCGGCACAGCGGTTCGACGACGAGCTTCTCGTTGAACAGAACCCGTCCGTCGGGCCGTGCCGCCTCGATCGCCAGCGACAGCAGCGTGGCGCCGAACGTCTCGTCGGGATGATGGTGCTTGCGCCCCGGCTGCACGATCTCGGCGATGAACGCCGTCGCCGTCGGCGCCACCGAGATGCGCGTGTCGCTCAGGTAGCGCGCGCGCCGGTGCGGGATCAGGGGCTCCGGAATGAACTCGAGGTAGGCGCCGTCTGCAAGGGTGATCGATTGGGTCTGGATCGCGTAGTTCGCGTCCATGCTGTGGATCTTGGTCGCCGACTGGCTGGTGACGTGCGCCCGCGCCGCGGGCGCGAGGTCGATCTCGAGCGCGAGTCGATCGCCCTGCAGTACGCATCCGGACGTCGTGATCATGAACAGCCACGCCTGGTCGGGCATGGCCGGGTCGGGATACAACGCGCGCTGCGCCATGTACGGCGCGCGCCGGTCGAGATCGGCGAGAATGGTGCGGTCACCGCGGCGCTCGAAGCCGAGGCGGAGGAAACCGGTCTTGCCGACCGTGCCGCTCGCCATCTGCGGCGGCTCGTCCTGGAACGCCGCGAGTTCCACCGCGGTCGTACCGAGCGCTTCGGCGGCGGCCCAGGGGGCCAGGGTCGGCGCGACCACGCTACCCCTGCTGCACCGGCATCGTCAGGTCGAAGAGAAGATCGCTGCGGATCACGTCGACCAGCTCCGCGATGCCTTCACCCGTCTTGCAGTTGGTGAAGAGGAACGGCTTCTCGCCGCGCATCGTGCGCGAGTCGCGTGCCATCACGTCGAGATCCGCGTCGACGTGCGGCGCGAGGTCGGTCTTGTTGATGACGAGGATGTCCGACTGGGAGATCCCCGGGCCGTTCTTGCGCGGGATCTTGTCGCCGGCGGCGACGTCGATCACATAGATGAAGAAATCCACCAGCGCCGGCGAGAAGGTCAGCGTCAGATTGTCCCCGCCGCTCTCGATCAGCACAACGTCGCCGTCCGGGAAGCGCGCTTCCATATCCTCGACGGCGGCGAGGTTCATGCTCGGGTCTTCGCGCACCGCGGTGTGCGGGCAGGCGCCCGTCTCCACGCCGAGAATGCGCTCCTCGAGCAGGATGCCCTTGAGCGTGCGTTGGACGTGCTTCGCGTCCTCGGTGGTCACCACGTCGTTGGTGATGATCAGCACCTTGATGCCCATCTCCAGCAGCCGTGGCGTGATCGCTTCCACGATCGCGGTCTTGCCGGAGCCGACCGGGCCACCGACGCCGATGCGCGTGATCTTCTTCACGTTGATTCCTTCTCCATTCTCAGTTCATGAACAGGCGCACGTGCGCCTTGACGTGGACCGCCGCCAGGATCTCCGTGATCGGCGCGAAGCCGGCCATATCCTCGAGGCGCGCCCGCGCCGCGACCTCGTAGGCGGCATCCACGTCGGCGTTGAGCCGGTACAGCATACGCTGCGTATCGACGTGACCGATCTTCATCAGCCGCAGCGCCGCGCTCAGGATCATCGTCGCGACGCCATACTGGTGCACGACGAACGCGTCGCGCACGGGTCGGTCCTGGGCCGCGAAGTTCACCGCCAGCGCCACCGGGTAGCATCCCGGAGTGTCGCCGGCGACGATGCGGTCGCGCCACGCCGTGAGGAGCGGAACGCCCGTCACCTCGGCGCTCATCTCGGCGAACTTCTTGCCCATGCGCACCGACATCGTCCGCGTCTCGCTCGAGAGTTTGCGGGCGTACACCCTCTCATCGATCCGCACCAGCTCGACGAGATCTCCAGCGACCACGGCGCGATGCGCCCAGACGAGCGCGATACCGTCGCCCATCGCCGCCTGGTCGAGCGCGGTGCGCGCGTACGCCTCGAGCGTCGCCGCGTCCGTCACCACGCCCTTCTGGATCGCCGACTCGAGTCCGCCCGAGAACGCGAAACCGCCGATCGGAAACGTCGAGTCGCCGAACTGCAGCACGCGGGCGAGGTTCGCCGCGGTGCCTCGTTCGCCGCTGCCCTCGTCGGTGGCGTTCACGTCGCGGGCTTACGGCCTGTCGGCGGATGCGCATGGTCGTGCGGGTGCACGTGGTCATGCGGGTGATCGTGGTCGTGCGGGTGATCGTGGTCGTGCGGGTGATCGTGGTCGTGCGGGTGATCGTGGTCGTGTGGATGCGCGTGCGGGTCCGAGCGCACGGGTGGCCGCGCGTACGTCTCGCCGGTCTCGACATCGACGGCGGCGTATTTGTCCTCGGTATGCGTGTGCACCGGCCCCTCGGCGGCGCCGAAGAGGCGACGCGACTCGTGCGGGGCGAGATAGGGCACGATCTCGCCGCCGGGCACGAACTCGAAGCGGATGCCCTCGAAGCGATGCGTATTCATCACCGAGCTCATCACCTTGCGGTCGACGGTGAGCGGCACGAACACGCGGCTGCCCTTCACCAGCGCCGGCCAGTGCTGGTTGCCGAGCGCGTGACCGAGCTCCACGCACGCGCGCATCGCTATGCCGGCCGCGAGCGAATCGAGGGCGTCGAGGTGGATGATCATCACGTCGCGCAAGCTGATTTTTGCGACCACCGCGCGCGCCGCCTGCGCGTCCCAGAGGAGCACGTCGCCGTCGCGCATGAACGTTCCGCGGTCGAGCGAGACGGCGAGATCCAACCCGCCGGAAGTCTTCTTGCGGAAGCGGTTCTTCTGCGCCTCCCAGTGGTCCAGCGAGAGATCATCCACCACGGCGTCGGCGAGGCGCGCCGCCCATTCCGGCTCGGCGACGTTGCCGAGCACGGCTTCGACGAGAATCATCCGGCCGCCGTTCTAACTGAAAAAGTACTTCTGGTTGAGCGATATCGTCTTCAAGGGTGCCACGGTGGCGTGCACGCCGTCGACCGTCACCGCGAACGTCTCCGGATCGACCTCGATGCTCGGCGTGCCCGAATTGCGGACCATGTCCCGCTTGCCGATCTTTCGCGTGTTTCGCACAGGCATGACGTGGCGTTCGAGGCCGAGGCGCTTCTTGATGCCTGACGAATGCGCGGCGCCGGAGACGAACGTGATGCAGGTGTCGGGCAGGGCCTTGCCGAACGCTCCGAACATCGGCCGGTAGTACACCGGTTGCGGCGTCGGCAACGACGCGTTGGGATCGCCCATCACCGCCCAGCTGATCACGCCGCTCTTGAGGATGAGCTTCGGCTTCGCACCGAAGAAAGCCGGCTCCCACAGTACGAGGTCGGCGACCTTGCCGACCTCGACCGAGCCGAGCACGTGCGAGATGCCGTGTGTGATCGCCGGATTGATCGTGATCTTGGCGACGTAGCGGAGCACCCGGAAGTTGTCGTTGCCGCTGGCGTCCTCCGGCAGTTTGCCGCGGCCGGTCTTCATCGCGTCCGCGGTCTGGATGGTGCGGAGCCAGCACTCGCCGATGCGGCCCATCGCCTGCGAGTCACTCGACATCATCGAGATCACGCCGAGGTCGTGCAGAACGTTCTCCGCCGCGATCGTCTCGGCGCGAATGCGGCTCTCGGTGAACGCCACGTCCGACGGGATATCGGGACTGAGGTGGTGGCACACCATGATCATGTCGTAGAGTTCGGCCTGCGAGTTGATGCCGTATGGGAGCGTCGGATTGGTCGACGACGGTAGCACGTTCGGCAGCGCCGAGATGCGGATGATGTCCGGCGCGTGGCCGCCGCCGGAGCCCTCGGTGTGGAACGAATGGACGGCGCGGCCCTCGAAGGCGTCGATCGTGTCCTCGACAAAACCGGACTCGTTGAGCGTGTCGGTGTGGATGCAGACCTGCACGTCCATCTCGTCGGCGATGGTCAGCGATGAGCGCAGCACCGCCGGGGTGGTGCCCCAGTCCTCGTGGCACTTGAAACCCACCGCGCCGGCTTCGATCTGCTCGACCAGCGCCGCCTTGCCGTGGCCGTGGCCCTTGCCGAGGATGCCGACGTTGACCGGCCAGCCCTCGAAAGCGCGCAGCATCATGCGGATGTTGCCCGGCCCGGGGGTGACGGTCGTGGCATTGGAGCCGTCCGATGGACCGGTGCCACCGCCGATGAGCGTCGTCGTGCCGTTCGACAGAGCGGCCTGCGCCTGCTGCGGCGAGATGAAGTGAATGTGGCTGTCGATGCCACCGGCGGTCAGAATGAGATGCGACCCCGAGATCGCGTCGGTGGCGAGGCCGCACTCGAGGCCCTTGGTGATGCCACTCATCGTCTGCGGATTGCCCGCCTTGCCGATGGCGCAGATGCGGCCGTCCTTGATGCCGACGTCGGCCTTCACCACGCCGATCACCGCGTCGATGATCGTCACGTTGGTGATCACCAGGTCCGGCGCGCCGCCGGCGCGCGTGATCTGGTTGTCCATGCCCATGCCTTCGCGCAGGCTCTTGCCGCCGCCGAAGACGATCTCGTCGCCCGGCGCGCCGCGAAGATCGCGCTCGATCTCGACGAAGAGACCGGTGTCGCCGAGGCGAACCCGGTCGCCGACGGTGGGACCGTAAAGACCGACGTACTCGTTTCGTGAAATACTGGCCATCTCAAGTCCTCGCTAGCGCTTTCCGGTCTTCTTCTTGGCGGTCGCGGTCGAGCGGAAACCGCGCTTCGCGGCTCGCGCGATCGCCTTGGTCTTCTTGACCGCGGCGTCCTTGCCGCTGGTACGGCCGTCGACGAGGTTGTTGAAACCGTACACGCCGCCCTTGCCCTCGTAGGGCACGACCTTCACCTCGCGCTCATCGCCGGGTTCGAACCGCAGCGCCGTCGCCGCAGGGATGTTGAGGTGCTGCCCGAACGCCGCCGTGCGATCGAACTCGAGCGCGCGATTGACCTCGAAGAAGTGGAAGTGCGAGCCCACCTGCACCGGCCGGTCGCCGGTGTTGCGAACGGTGAGCACCGTCACCGGCAGATCCTCGTGGAAGGAGATCGCCTCTTTCCGGCACACGTAGCCGCCCACGGGTACATCGACGTCGATCGGATCGACGTCTGGTTTCAGGCTCGGATAACTCTTGACGCCCGCCATCGCTAATCCCAATCCCCGAGGGTCACTGAATCGGCGTGTGAACGGTCACGAGGCGGCTGCCGTCGGTGAACACCGCCTCGACCTGCACCATCGGAATGAGGTCGGCGACCCCTTCCATCACGTCGGCCAGCGTCAGCGCGTTGCGAGCGTCCTTCGTGACTTCCTCGATCGTCTTGCCCTCGCGCGCGCCGTCGAGCGCGGCGGCGGAGATGACGGCGACGGCCTCCGGATAGTTGAGCTTGATGCCCTTCGTCTTCCGCTTCAGCGCGACCTCGGCGAGCATGTAGATGATGAGCTTGTCGAATTCCCGCGGTGCCAGTTGCATGCGACCTCCCTGCCCAGCGAGTTCGTGGCATCGGACCGAGTGAGGATCCGCGTTTCGCCCCGCGCCAACAGACGATCGGGCTTGTAGTCGAAATGCCGAGCGCGTACAAGCCGACACGGCGCCCTACCCTCCGCGCGCCAGCGGCAAGTGGAACCAACGGTACGACGACACCTGATGCCCACCACAGACCCGGACCGGCGATGCGGCCCGACCATCCAAGTGTCGGACGGATCCATCCTGCTCATCGTCGCCGCCTACGCCGCGGCCTTCGTGGTCTTCGGGTTCCTGGTCGACTCTCCAGGCGCCATCGCGACGGGCCTGGTCGACATCACGACGTCGCGCGATACCCTGCTCACCGACTATTTCGGAGTCGGCGGCATCGGTGCCGCCTGCGTGAACGCCGGCTTGCTGACGCTGTGCGCGTGCGCCATCTACTACAAGGCACGTGCGAAGATGACCGGCGCCGCCGTCGCGTGCCTCTTCCTGGTGCTCGGATTCGCACTTTTCGGAAAAAATCTCTTGAACGTTTGGTTCATCGCGATCGGCGTCTTGCTGTACTCGCGATTCAAGGGTGAAACCTTCGCGACGAACATCAACACCGCGTTCTTCGGTCTCGCCCTCTCGCCGATCTTCTCCGAGATCCTGTTCAGCACGACTCTCCCGTTCGCCGCGCGCCTGCCGCTCGCGGTCGTCACCAGCATCGTCATCGGCTTCGTCCTCCCGCCGGCCGCCGCGCAGCTCTTCAAGGCCCACATGGGATTCAGCTTGTACAACATGGGTTTCACCGCGGGTCTCGTCGGCACGCTGGTCGTCGCCCTATACAAGTCGTACGGCTTCGTGCCCGACCCGGTCTTCATCTGGACAACCGGCAACAACGCTCTGCTCGGCGTATTTCTGACGGTCCTCTTCCTCTCGATGATCGCGGTCGGGTTCTGGATGGATCGTGCGACGCCGTCGAGATTGAGGAAGGTGATGGGCACTTCGGGCCAGTCGCCGTCCGACTTCATTGCGCTGGTCGGCTTCGGCCCGACGCTCGCAAACATGGGAATCACGGGTGCGATCGGGATGACGTACATCCTGGCGGTCGGCGGCGAGTTGAACGGGCCGGTCATCGGCGCGATCCTCACGATCGTCGGGTTCGCGGCGTACGGCAAGCATCCGCGCAACATCGCGCCGATCATGATCGGGGTGTTCCTCGGTTCGCTGGCGAAACCGTGGAACGCGCATGACCCCTCGCTTCTGCTCGCGGCGTTGTTCGGGACGACGCTGGCGCCGATCGCGGGGCGATTCGGCTGGCACTGGGGCGTCGTGGCCGGGTTCGTACATTCGTCGGCGGCACTGACCGTCGGACCGGTCCACGCTGGACTCAACCTCTACAACAACGGCTTCGCCGCCGGCATCGTCGCCTCCGTCCTCACGCCGGTGATCATCGCCATTCAGTCACGCACCCAACCGGACCGGGAGCCACCGGGACCGTCCGGAACGGAGCGTGCCGCCGCACGTCCGGCAAGGGCGTGAACATGGGCGCCGCCACCGCCCGCTTTCTCGAACTCGCCGTGCTTTGGATCGCGCTGATCCGTAGCGTGCAACCGGCCGATCTCGCGGTCGGCGCGCTGGCCGCGGTCATGGCGACCTGGGTGAGCCTGCGTCTTCTTCCGCCCGATGCGGGACGCGTCAAGCTCGCGGCACTCGCGGCGCACCTGCCCTGGTTCCTGTGGCAGTCGATGCGGGCGGGAATCGATGTCGCGCGTCGCGCGCTGTCGCCGAGTATGCCGCTCCGCACCGGTATCATCACCTACCGCACGGGTCTGCCGCGCGGCCAGGCACGCAATGTGTTCGCGACGATCACCAGCCTCATGCCCGGCACCGTGCCGGTCGAGGACAGTGAAGCGGGGATCTCGTACCACTGCCTGGATATCGAGCAGGCGGTCGCGGAGCAGCTCGCGGCCGAAGAGCAGGAGTACGTGAAGGCCCTCCAGCCGCGGACGGCGCATGACTGAGTTCCTGCTCGCCGCCGCCGGCTTCGTCCTTTTGATGGTCGCGCTCGGGTTCATCCGCATCCTGCGCGGACCCGACGACGCGGACCGCATGATGGCGGTGCAGCTCCTCGGCACGGGTGGGGTCGCGGCGCTGCTCCTCATCGACGCGGCGACCGGCGTCGGCGCGACCGACGTGGCACTGACGCTCGTACTGCTCGCCGCCTTCGCGACGGTCGGGTTCTTCAAGAGCGCGAGCGATGCGGCGTCGGACGACTCGGACGGTCGCGGATGAGTTTCACCGATCTCTTCACCGTCATCGCCGTCAGCGCCGGTGGATTCTTCTTCCTCGCCGGCAGCGTCGGGCTACTGCGTTTCCCCGACACGCTGACGCGGTTGCACGCGCTCACCAAGGCGGACAACCTCGGCTTGGGTCTCGTCGTGCTCGGCCTCCTGCCGCGCGTCGAGGGGATCCTCGGCGCGCTCGAACTCATTCTGATCTGGCTCCTGGCGTTACTCGCCAGCGGAGCGAGTTCCCAGCTCATCGCGCGCATCGCGCGGCGCACGGAACTGAGCACATGATCGCGGCGCTCAACACCATGCTGGCGATGCTGATCCTCGGGCTCGCGGCATGGACGGTGATCGCCCGCGGCACTTTCGCGGCCGCGGTCGGTTTCGTCGCCTTCGGCATGACCCTGACCCTGGCGTGGGTGCAGCTCCAAGGCGTCGACGTCGCACTGATGGAAGGTGCGATCGGCGGCGGGCTGACCGGGGCAATGCTGATCCTCGCGGCCGGCCGCCTGCGCGCGACCGAGGCGGCGGCGCGCGCCGAGCGTCCCGGCCCGCGGATCCGGATCGCCGCCGCAGTGGTGGCGGCGTGTCTCACCGCGGCGCTCGCCGCCGCCGTGCTCGCGCTGCCCAGTCCCGCGCCGACGCTGGCGCACGCGACCGCCGACAACCTGGCGGCGACCGGAGTCGGCAACCCCATCACCGGAGTGCTCATGGCGTTCCGGGCGATGGACACGCTGCTCGAGGCGATCGTGGTGCTGTTCACGGTGATCGGCGTCTGGTCGCTCGCACCTGACGGAGCCTGGGGCGGTCGTCCGGGACGGCTGCACCGCGTCGATCCGAACACCATCCTCGCCTACCTCGCGCGCGTACTGCCGCCGATCGGCATCGTCGTCTCGGTCTACATCTTCTGGATCGGCGCGGAGCTGCCCGGTGGCAAGTTCCAGAGCGCCAGCATCCTGGCGGCGATGTGGCTGCTCGTCGTCATGGCGGGCCTCACCGACGCTCCGCCGATCAGCCGACCCTCATTGCGGCTCGCGCTCATCGGTGGGCCGGTCGTGTTCATCGCCATCGGCGCCGCGGGCGTCGTGACCGCCGGCGAATTCCTCGCGTATCCCGACGGCTTCGCAAAGCCGCTGATCAAGGTGATCGAGTTCGCGCTGTTGCCATCGCTGGCGCTCGCGCTCGCGCTGATTCTCGCCGGCGCGCCAAAGAGGCCGGCGCGATGATGACCGACGCGGCGACGCTGTTCGGACTGTGCGCGGCGGTGTTGGTCGGGCTCGGCGTCTATGGCCTGATCGTGGACCCGCAACCGCTGCGCAAGATCCTCGCCTTCAACGTCGTCGGCAACGGTGTGTTCATGATGTTCGGCGCCGTCGCGCACCGCGGCGCGGGCGCCGGCTGGGGCGGCGACCCCGTACCGCAGGCGCTGCTGATCACCGGGCTCGTCGTCGCGTTCTGCGCGACCGCCCTCGCGATCGCGGTGCTGCTCCGGCTGTTCGACGAAACCGGCTCGGCCACGTTGGCGTCCGATGTACCGCCCCCGCGGGACGCCGCGGGCGGGCTTTGCCCGCCAATTCAATCGCCATCCCACTTAGTCACCCCGGCGAAAGCCGGGGTCCAGGCAATTTGCCACCGCCGCACCACCTGGATCCCGGCTTTCGCCGGGATGACGTGCTTTTCGTCTTCGCGCTTCCCACCGACTCGAATTGGCCGGCAAAGCCCCGCGGGCGACGACGAGCGATGACGACGACGCCCGGCGGGCTCCTGCTGGTGGCCGCGGTGCTGGTGCCGTTCGTCGGCGTGCTCGCCGGCTTCGCGCTCGGCGGCCGCAACGCCCGGCGCGTCGCGATGGCCACGATCCTGGCCGGCACCGGCATTGCGGCCGCGCTCGTCGCCGCGGCGGTGGAGTCGGGGGGAGCCCTGGTCTATGTGCTGGGCGGCTGGGCGCCCCCGCTCGGCGTTGCGCTGCGCGCCGACGCCCTTGCGCTGCTGATGATGCCGGCGGTCGCGGTGGTGATCATCGGCATCGGGGTCTACGCGCACGCCGATTTCGACACCCCGGCCGGGGTGCGTGAAACGCGTGCCCCGCTCGTCTTCTGGACGATGTTTCTCGCCATCTGGGGTTCGCTGAATCTGGTGTTCGTCGGCGGAGACCTCTTCACTCTGTACGTGGCGCTGGAGTTGCTCACCTTCGCCGCCGTGCCCCTGGTGTCGCTCGACGGCAAGGCCGAGACACTGCGCGCCGCGCTCCGCTATCTGCTGTACGCGCTGCTCGGGTCGGTGTTCTACCTGCTCGGCGCGGTGCTGCTCTACGGCGTGCACGGCACGCTCGACGTTGTCCTCTTGTCCACGCGCGTCCAACCCGAACCGGCGACCATCGCGGCGGCGGCGCTGATGACCGCGGGATTGCTCGCCAAGACCGCGCTCTTCCCGCTGCACCTGTGGCTGCCGCCGGCGCACGCCGGGGCGCCCGCGGCGGCGAGCGCCGTGCTGTCGGGACTGGTGATCACCGGACCTTGGTTTCTGGTCGTACGGCTCTGGTTCGACGTGCTGCCGCGGCTCATCACCGCGCCATCGGTGCAACTCCTCGCCGCCCTCGGCGCCGGGGCGATCGTCGTATGCAACATCGTCGCGTTGCGGCAGGAGCGGCTCAAGCTGCTGGTGGCATACTCGACCGTCGCGCAGATTCCCTACCTCTTCCTGATGTTCCCGCTCGCCTACGACGCGAGCACCGCGGCTCTCCAGCGCGGCGGCGCGCTGGCGGGCGGCATGCTTCAGGCCATCTCTCACGCCACCGCGAAGGCGGCGATGTTCATGGCCGCCGGGATCGTCTACCAAGCGCTCGGTCACGATCGGATCGCCGGCCTCGCCGGGATCGGTCGGGCGCTGCCGGTGACCGTGCTCACCTTCGCGCTCGCCGGGCTCGCCCTGATCGGCGTGCCGCCGAGTGGCGCGTTCGCCGCGAAGAAGCTGCTGCTCGATGCGGCGGCCACCTCCGGGCAATGGTGGTGGGAGGTCGTGCTCTACGCCGGTGGCGTGCTGACCGCGAGCTACGTCGTGTTGGTTCTCGGGCACGCGCTCTCGCCCGCGACCGAGCCGATCCGCCCGCGCGCGCCGGTGTCGCGGCTCTCGGAATGGGCCGCACTCTCGCTCGCGCTCTGCTCGCTCGCGCTCGGCCTCGCACCCTTCGAGGCACTGCCGAGCCCGCTCGACGTCGCCGAGATCGGTTCAGCGCTGCTCGTCCTCGTCGGGGGCGCCGTCGTCGCGGTCGCGCTCGGGCTCCAGCTCCCGCCGCTGTCTGCCGGCGCGGCCGCGGCGGCGCGGTTGAGGCGCGCGACGGTCGGCATCGGCGCGGCGTTCGAGCGTGGCGAAGGCGCGACGCGGCAATGGCCGATCGCCGGCCTCGCGCTCGTCCTCGCGGCGATCGCGTTCGGCGCGGCATTCCGCACCGGGGGTTGATCCGTCAGACGTAGAGGTCCGGCGAGTCCTGGCCGTCCTTGAGGAGATTTTTCTTGGCGTCGGCGAGCATGATCTCGTAGGCGGCGCGGACGCCGGAGAGAAAGGCGCCGTGGACGGTGGACGGGAAGAACTCGGAGGTCGCTTCCCCGGCGAAGAAGACGCGGTTCTCGACGGCCATGCCGATCTGGCGGCGCTGGCTCTGTTTGGCGCCGACCGGCACGTAGGAGTAGGCGCCGAGGCTGAACGGATCCTGTTTCCAGCGGGTGATGACATGGCCGGATGGCTCCGGAATGTCCCGCCCGTACATCTTGCGCAGGCAGTCCATCAGACACTCGACGAGTTCCGCGTCGCCGCGCAACTCGTTCTTCTCGCCGGCCTCTCCCGCGCTGAAGGCGAGCAGGACCGGCAGGCCGGCGATCTTGTGGAAGTTGACGATCTCCGGCCAGTCGCTGTCCTGACTGCCCATGTAGCCGATCAGCTCGTAGTCATCGCCCCAAAAGACCGAGTCGAACTTCAGGAAGATCTTGTTGAACACGCCCATCCGCAACGTGCGGATCGCCGCGCGTTTGCTTCGCGGCAGGGTCGGGTTGAACACGATCCGGCCGGCTTGCAGCACTCCGATCGGCACGGTGACGAGAACGTGGTTGGCCTGGAAGCTGCCGTGGTTGGTGAGCACGTCGACGCGCGCGCCGGAATAATCGACCTGCGTCACCTCGTGACCGAGCAGGATGTGCGTACCTTCGGCGAGCCGGTCGGTGATCTGGCTGTACCCGCTGGGGAAGACACGATCATGCCCCGCGAAGCCGAGCGTTTTGTCGAACTCGAGCAGCGACACCTCGGAGCGCGGACCCGCCCATTCGTGCTCCAGGTAGGTGCGCGCGATGAAGTTCAAGCGGCGTCGGCGGTCCGCATCAAACGCCTCGGACGCGGCGAAGGCCTCCTCGACGGCCAGGAGGGACATCTCGACGCCTTCCTTCTGCTTCGCGGCGATGAACTCGAGGTAGTCCGCCATCAGTTCGGACATCTCGGCGATCTCGCGGGCGTCGAGCCGACGGCCGTCCTCGTCGTACAGTGCAACAGAACGATAGCGCGCAGGCGTGACGCTGGAGATATCGGTGCGCAGCACCTCGATGTCGTGGCGCCGGGCGAGCCGCGCGATGGGATTGTCCTCGAAGCCGTGGATCCACGATGCGCCGAGATCGGTAGGGACCTCCAGCTCGTGCGAGGTCCAGATGCGGCCACCGACGCGGTCGCGCGCCTCGAGGACGGCGACATCATATCCGTCGAGGCTGAGGTCCCGCGACGCAGCCAAGCCGGCGATACCGGCGCCGATCACCAGAACCTCTCTGGACCGTGGGCTCATGTTCGTCCGCGAGCCGCTGGTGGCCGGCACTTCGCGCGCCCGGCCCAGGCGACGCCCCGTATCCAGATCATCGCGCCGACTGCGTCGGCTCCTCCCGCACGCCGTATACGATCGCGTACAGCACGGGGACGACGATCATCGTCAGAAAGCACGCACCGGCGAGCCCGAACATGATGGTCACCGCCATCGCGCCGAAGAACGCATCCTGCACCAGCGGGATCATGCCGAGGATCGTCGTTCCGGCGACCAGCAGCACGGGCCGCAGGCGCGCGACACCGGCGACGAGAATGGCGTCGTACGGTGTCCTGCCCCGGCCGATCTCGAGGTAGAGTTCTTCCATCAGCACGACGGAGTTCTTGATCTGTTCGCCCCCCAGAGCCAGGACGCCGAGCAGCGCCATGAATCCGAACGGAAGTCCGGTGAGCAACATCCCGACGGTGACACCGATGATCGCCAACGGCACCGTCAGGCAGATGATCATCGTCGTGCGCAAGGAGTTGAAGAGACACACGACGATGAAGACCATGGCCAGCAACACGCCGGGAATCGACTCCGCCAGCGCGGCACGCGCGTTGCCGGAATCCTCGACCTCGCCGCCCCACTCGAAGGTGTAGCCGACCGGCAGTGGGATCTCCTCGATCGCCGATCGCACGCGGTTGAACAACGTGCTCGGCAGGCCGGAGCGTGGGTCGGCATGCACGGTGATCGTCGGGACGCGGTCGCGCCGCATGATGACCGGATGTTCCCATCCCGTGTCGATGGAGCTGACCACCTGGTTCAGGGGAATCATGCGTCCCGCGACCGGACTCCAGATCTGCATGCTGCTGATGGCGTCGACGCTGCGCCGCTCGCCTTCGGGTGGGCGCGCGACGATCGGGAGGAGGCGTGTCTCCTGCGGGAAGACACTCGTCGCGCCGCTGCCAGGTTCGCGAAAGAATCCGACGACGCGGCCTTCGAATCCGGTTTCCAGCGCCTGCGCGACCTCGACTCTGGTCAATCCATTGCGGCGGGCCTGGACCTCCCGCAGGCCGGGTTGGATTACCTTCTCCGGCTCGCGCCAGTCGTCGCGGATGCCGACGGCCCCGCCGTCGGCGACGATGATCCGCTCCGCCTGATCGGCGAGTTGGCGAAGAACCGTCGGATCCGAACCACTGAAACGAACCTGCACGCGCCCGCCGCCGCCGGGCCCCAGCAGGAACTTCTTCACCACGGCGTTGGCGTTGGGATAACCCTGGTCGAGGTAGCTCTGCACACTGGCGAGGATTCCGTCGATCTGGTCTTCCGATTCGACCTGCACCAGGAACTGTACGAACGCGCGGTTCTCGCGCTCCGGTGTGTAGACGAGCAGGAAGCGCAAACCACCGCCGCCGACGAAGGACGAGAGGTGCGCGACGCCCGGCTGCGCCAGCAGATATTCCTCCACCTCCTCGGCGAATACTTCCGAGTCGCGAATGTGAGAGCCCGACGGCAGGAACACATCGACCAGGAACTGGGGGCGCGTCGCGGGGGGGAAGAAGTTCTGCGGAACCTTGCCAAACCCGTAGACCGCGAACCCGAACAGCACCAGGACGGAAATCACGACCACCCAGCGAAAGCGCAACGCCCCGATCAGGAGGCGGCGATAGCCCTGGAAGAAGGCACCCCGATACGCCTCGGAGGGATCACCGCCACCTTCCTTCGGCTTGAAGAGGGCGTGCCCGAACAGCGGCGTCACCGTGACCGACGCCACCCAGCTCAAGGTCAGCGAGATGAAAATGACCCAGAAGAGCGAGTTGGTGTATTCCCCGGTGTTGTCTTCCGACAGGCCGATCGCGGCGAAGGCGACGATGGCGATCAACGTGGCGCCGAACAGCGGCCATTGGTTGTGCTCGATCACGTCGCGCACGACTTCGAGCTTGTCCCGGCCGCCCTCGATGCCGACCTTGATGCCTTCGGTCATGACGATGGCGTTGTCGGTCAGCATACACAGGGCGATGATGAAGGCGCCCAACGAGATCCGCTCGAGCAGGATTCCGCCCATCATATGCATGACAAGGAAGGTCGACAGGATGGTGAGGAACAGCACCAGGCCGACGGACAGACCGGCGCGCACGCCCATGGCGATGAGCAGGACGACGAAGACGATGCTGACCGCCTTGATCAGGTTGAAGACGAAGCTGGACGTCGCGATCTCGACGGCTTCCGGTTGGAAGTTGATCTCGCCGATCTCGATGCCGAGCGGTTGCAGATGCCGCAGTTCCTCGAGCTTCCGGCGCACCCCGTCGCCCATCGTCACGACGTTTCCGCCCCGCACCGTGGAGATGCCCAGGCCGATGGCCGGCTTGCCGTCGAAGCGCAGGATGCGCCGAGGGGGGTCTTCGTCGCCGCGCGCGAGCGATGCCACGTCTCCGAGCGTGAGCTGCGCACCCGCGCCGCCGGCACCGACGACCAGGTTGAGCATGTCCTCCGCCGACTCGAACACTCCCTGCGGATCGACGACCGGGTACTCGTCTCCGACGCGAATCCGCCCGCCGTCAGCGGCGACGTTGCGCGACTGCAGCTGGGCGTAGATCTGCTCCTCCGGGATGCCCAGGCGCGCCAGGCGCTGGCGAGACATCTCGAGGAAGACCACTTCTTGCTGCTCGGCGAACAGGTCGACCTTGTTGACGTACTGCACCCGCTGCAGCTCGCGCCGCAGGAACTCGACGTACCGGCGCAGCTCGGCGTTGGTATAGCCGTCGCCGGAGATGGCGAGAAAGACGCCGTAGACGTCGCCGAAATCGTCGATGACCATCGAACGGCCGCGCACGGCGGGGGGCAGGCGCGCCTGCACGTCGTTGATCTTGCGGCGCAGTTCGTCCCACACCTGCGGAATGGCGTCGGCGTGAAATCGGTCCTCGATGATGGCGCTAACCACCGAGCGGCCGCGCGTCGACTCGGATTCGACGCGCTTGAGCTGGCCGAGTTGCTGCACCGCGCTCTCGATCGGGTTGGTGACCTCCTTCGCCACTTCAGCCGCACTGGCCCCCGGGTACGGCGTGACGATCAACGCCTCCTTGATCGTGAACTCGGGATCCTCGAGCCGCCCCATCTGGATATAAGCCGATATCCCGCCGAGGACGGCGATCACCGCCGCGGCGATGACGATGCGGCTGTTCTTGACCGAGAATTCGCCGACGTTCACGACGGTCGCGCTCCGAGAGCGTCGCCGAGATCCTGAACCGTCATGCCTGCGCGCAGGAAACGGACACCGGCGACGGCGATCCGATCCCCCGGCTGCAGCCCGTCGAGGATCTCGATTTGGTTGCCGGTCGCGGAGCCGACTTTCACCGCGCGCCGTTCGACGATCTGCTCCGCGCCGATGACCCACGCAACCGCCTCACCCGCCGGGTCGTTGAACACCGCGGAGATCGGCACGAGGATCGAAGTGCCGAGAACGCTCGCTCGCCGATACGTGATGGCGACGGTCGCGGTCATGCCCGGCAACACCGTGACGCCCGGCGGCACCTTCATCGCAACCCGCATCCGGTAGGTCTGTGTCGTCGGGTCGGCTTGCTTGGCGACCTCGCGGATGTGCACCGGGAACAACACCCCGGGAGCGGCGCTGAGTTCGGCCATCATCTGAACGATATCCGCCGATCGGATATCCGCCGCCATCAGCGTCTCGGGAACGTCGACGGCGATGTCGATCTCGTCGACATCCTGGAAGCGGACGATCGGCTGTTCCGCCCGGACGTTCTGATTCGGCTCCACGAAGCGCTGCGAGATCACGCCGTCGTAAGGCGCCAACATCGTGCTGTCCTGCAGTTGGATATTGGCTTCGACGACACGCGACTCTAGTCCGCGCACCTCGGCCGCCATGGCGGCGATGTCCTCGGTTCGACCGGTGGCACCCTTCTCGACCGATTGGCGGGCGGCGGCGAGCTCCTCTTGCGCGACCAGGTAGGCGGTCCGAACCTGATCAAACTCGCGCCGCGAGATGGCGCCGCTGGCCAGCAGGGACTCGAAGCGACCGAACTCGGTGCGGGCATTGGCGAGCTGTGCTTGCGCGGAACGCACCTGCGCCTCCAGTCGACGGCGCTGCTCCGGGCGATCCCCGGCGCGCAGAGCGTCGAGTCTGGCGCGCGCCTGGTCGAGTTGACTCTGTCGCCCCTCGAGCGCCGCCACGAACTCATCCTGGCGGAGCTGAGCGATCAGCTCGCCCTTCGCGACGGTCTGCCCCTCGCGCACCGGCAGGTTCGCCAGGACGCCTGAAACCTGGAACGCCAGTTCGACACGTCGCGAGGCTTCCACTGTACCTGGCAGCAGTCTCTCCCTGGTCTCACCGCCCGCGGTCACGACCGTGGTTTTGACCGGGCGGACCACTTCCTTCTGCGGTGGTGCCGGTTCCGAGCATCCGGAAACGAGCAGGACCACCCACAGCGTCGCGGCTAACGCCGCGGCGCACCCCTCATCGCGGTTTATCATTCGTCCTTCCTTCCGCGCGGCTGCATCCTCGACCGAGGGCAACCCGTCGCGGTGCGCGTTGATGACGCCGCGTCAGCGCTGGCGGTGCGAGGTCTGTGCTCGAACTCCCGCCGCGCGGTGCTATTTTCCTAGTTCGCCGCCGATCAGATAGGCGTCCCAGATCTTCCAGCTGCCGCCTTCCTGGTGGAAGAGCGTCACGGTGTCGGCGACGGTTGGCTGAAAGCCTTCCGCTTCTGGAGCGGTGACGTTCACCTTCACGCGCGCCAGGGCGAACTCGTCGTCGTGTCCGATGTACTTGAACGACACCTGTTCGGCCTTCAGCTTCTGATCCTTGAAGTAGTCGGTGAGCATCGCCTCGGCCGCTTGGTACGTCGGCGACTTGCTGTGCGCGAGCGCCATCGTCGCGGCGATGTCGGCGCGGTTGAACGCTTCGATCTGATCCTTCGAAACCTTTTCGAGAGCGCCGGCGAGCGCGTCGTCGGCGTGGATCGCGGGCACCCATACCAAGCCCAACAGCGCCGCGGCCATCACAACGGTGAATTTCATTGGCGGACTCCTTTGGATCTGCGGCGAGGAGCCGCGCTCAGTTGAGGACGTTGTGGCCGCGCGCGCGCAGGCAGTTGCTGAAAGCGCTGCGGAATTGCGCCTCGGACCCGGAGGCCTGCTGGACCCCGCGCCCGATGCCGCCGGCCGCGGCGCCGACCGCCGCCCCTCGGCCGGCGTTGCCGAGCGCGGCCCCGATCGCCGCGCCGCCGGCGGCGCCAACGGCTCCGCCTCGCAACGCGCCCCGCGCCGCCGATCCGCCGGCGGAACCCGCGGTCTGCGACGCGAGTTCCCGACATTCCCACTGGTCCCTCGACAGATACTGAGCGCGCGAACTGCCGAAGGTGTCGACGGTCGGCGACCAGTTACTCTGCGCCATTGCGCCGGTCGTACCGACCACCAGAGAAACAGCGAGAGCCGACAGGATATGTTTCATATATGCAGAGCCTCCTGAATTCGCTTCGACGGGCAGATTCGGTTGAGCGCATACTCCTCCGCGACCCAATGCGTCAAGCCGCCGCGTCTACCAGCAACGAGGCCGCACGCGCCAGACGTCGTTGCCTCTCGCAAACACCCGGCGGTGGGGGTATCTTGCCGCGCGACGCTCGCGTACACGCCATGCCCTCGATCGACTCTCGCCCTCCCGCCGCCACGACGGCGCGCTGGCTCCTGGCTCCGTTGCGTTGGCTTTGGACGGGGCTGTGGATCCTCGCACGTGTGCTGATCGTCGCCTGGGCTTCTCTGGTGATTTATTTCTCCAATCTGCCGTGGGCGCCCGCGCGCATCGGGCTGGCCGCGGGCTTTCTAGTGTTCAGCGGGTGGGCGCTCGGTTGGTCGCGGTCGCGGCGCGCGACGGCGATTTTCGCGGCGCTGTTCGTCGCCGTCGTGGGCTGGTTCATCTCCATCGCGCCGTCGCACGACCGGGAGTGGCGGCCGGAGGTCGCGGTGATGCCGCGAGCGATCGTCGACGGCGACCGGGTCCGCCTCTTCGACGTCCGCAACTTCGAGTATCGCTCGCGTCACGATTTCACCGAGCGGTTCGAAGAGCGCGAGGTGTCACTCTCCCACCTCGTGGCGCTCGACTTTTTCGTTTCGTTCTGGACGCCGGGGCCGGTCGGGCACACCTTCGTCAGTTTCATCTTCGACAACGCCCCGCCCGTCTCCATCTCCATCGAGACGCGGCCGGAGGTAGGCGAATCGTTCGACCCGCTCGCGTCGCTCTTCAAACAATTCGAGCTGATCTACGTGGTCGGCGACGAGCGCGATGTCGTCGGCAGCCGCACCACCCATCGCAATGAAGAGGTGTACCTGTACCGGGTGCAGTCGCCACCGGACGCGGTGCGGCGCCTGTTTCTGATCTATCTGGAGCGCATCAACGAGCTGCACGATCGGGCGGAGTTCTACCACCTCCTCAGCAACAGCTGCACGATCAACATCGTGCGCTACGCCAACGCCGCCGGCCGCGTCGGCCGCTTCGAGCTCCGGCATCTCCTCAACGGGCTGATCGACGGTTACCTCTACGCCACCGGTCGTCTCGATCCCAACTACACGCTCGAGGAACTGCGCCGCCGCGGCCACATCAATAACGCGGCGCGTGCAGCCGGTGACGACCCGGATTTCTCTTCCCTCATTCGAGCGGGCGTGCCCGGCATCTCGCCGCCGCGGGCGGACGCGACCGGTTCGCCGTGAAGAATCGAATCGCCGCCGGCCGGGCCGTCGCGATCCGTAGAGTAAAGTAGAACCGCGCCATGCCAGTCGACATCGACATCGGCGACTTTCTCCAGGCGACAGTCGCGCTGATTGCCATCGCCAACCCGTTCGCCGCGCTGCCGGTGTTCCTCTCGCTGGTGCCGGGCGATAATCCGGCGTCGCATCGGGCGGCGGCCAACCGCGTCGCCGTGGCGGTGTTTGCCATTCTGGCCGGGGCGGTGCTGTTGGGCGGGTTCGTCCTCGATCTCTTCGGCATCTCCTTCGCCGCCTTCCGAGCCGGCGGCGGCTTGGTGGTGACCCTTACCGGACTGGACATGCTGCGGCGGCAGCAGCCGGCTGCACAGGAGGACCCGGCCGCGGCGCTGAGCGCCGCCGATCAGCTACTCGTCCCGGTGGCGATGCCGCTCATCGCCGGACCGGGCACGATCATCACAGCGATGACCATGGCCGCGCGCGCCAACGGTGCCGGACGCACCTGGATCGTGCTGTTGGCGACCGCCGTGGTTGCCGCGACCGTCTGGCTAGTCCTGGCACTATCGGGCTGGGTGCAACGGCGTCTCGGCACGCGCGGTCAGGCCATCGTGGTGCGCTTCATGGGTCTGGTACTGGTCGCGGTCGGCGCGCAATTGGTGTTGGGCGGCGTCGTCGAATTCATCGCCGCGAACGCGCGGCCGTCGTGAACTCACTACGCGTCCCGCATGGATGTTGCCCGCAACCCAACCGGTCCGCAGGCTAAAGACCTGCGCCTACCGGTAGCCGGGCCGCCCCGTAGTCGCAGGTCTTTAGCCTGCGTCCAGGAATCTAAAGACCCCCGCCCACCGGTAGCCGGGCCGCCCCGTAGTCGCAGGTCTTTAGCCTGCGTCCAGGAATCCGTGCGTCACTCGCAGAAATTCGGCGATAGTAGTTCAGGGCGAACAGAACCGCCGACACGAGCGATAGAAGATGCATACCGTTCGGGCCGAGCCTGACGAATCCCTGTTTCGATCGGACTCACCACCTCCACCGACGTGGACGACTTCGCGGGCGTGTGGTATCCGAGGCCGGCCCTCGTCGAGGGTGACCGATCACCACACGACGCGGAGGCAGTGATGGCGGCGCAGGCAGCCCAGGCAGTGCAGAAGGTCCCCCTCGCAACGCTGACCGCAATGGTGGTCGGCGGCATGGTCGGCGCCGGGGTATTCTCGATTCCGCGAAACTTCGCGCAGGCCACCGGCGTTTACGGCGCGCTGATCGCCTGGGCCATCGCCGGCGGCGGCATGCTGATGCTCGCGTTCGTGTTCCAGACGCTCGCCAGCCGCAAGCCGGATCTAGACGCGGGCGTCTACGCCTACGCGCGCGCCGGCTTCGGACCGTATCTCGGTTTCTTCTCGGCCTTCGGATACTGGGCCAGCGCCTGCGTCGGCAACGTCTCCTACTGGGTGCTGATCAAGTCGACCCTCGGGCGGATGTTTCCGGCCCTCGGCGAAGGCAACACCGTGCTGTCGGTAGGGTTGTCGTCGGTCGGAATCTGGGCGTTTCACGCCCTCGTGCTGCGCGGCACGAAGGAAGCCGCGAGCATCAACAAGATCGTTACCATCGCCAAGATCATCCCGCTGCTCCTCTTCGTGATCTTGTCGATATTCTTCCTGCGCACCGACGTCTTCGTCGCCAACCTCTGGGGCGGCGGATCGGCCGACTACGGGAGCCTGCTCGATCAGGTCAAGTCGACGATGCTGGTGACCGTCTTCGTCTTTCTCGGCATCGAGGGCGCGAGCAACTACTCTCGCTTCGCCGAGAAGCGCGAGCACGTCGGCATCGCCACGGTGACCGGCTTTCTCGGCGTGCTGGCGCTCTTCGCGTCGGTGTCGATCCTCTCCTACGGCATTCTGCCGATCGACCAGATCGCGCAGCTCACCCAGCCGTCGGTCGGCGGCGTGCTCGAAGCCGCGGTCGGCCCCTGGGGTGCGGCGTTCATCGGCCTCGGCGTGATCGTCTCGGTGCTCGGCGCCTATCTCGCCTGGACCCTGATGGCCGCCGAGGTGCTGTCGATCGCCGCGAAGAACAACGACATGCCGGCGTTCCTGGCGCGCGAGAACGCCGCCAACGTCCCCAACACCGCCCTGCTGATGACCTCCGCGCTCATCCAGGTGGTGCTGGTCGCGACGCTCTTCTCCGACGACGCCTTCACCTTCGCGCTGTCACTGTGCAGCCACTTGTCGCTGCTGCCGTATTTGCTCTCCGCCGGCTTCCTCATGAAGTTGGCCGTGACGCGGGAGACCTACGACCGCGATCCCAGCGGGCGCAACAAGGATCTCGTCGTCGCCGTCCTGGCGACGGTCTACACGATCTTCCTCGTGGTCGCCGCCGGCATGAAATTCTTGTTACTCGGGCTGATCATCTATGCGCCGGGCACCGTGCTGTACTACATGGCCCGGCGAGAGCAGAAGAAGACCGTTTTCACGCCGGCCGAGTGGGCGCTGTTCGCCGCCGCGGTGGTCGGCGCCGCAATCGGCATCCACGGACTCGTGACCGGCTACATTACAATCTGAACGACGACAACAGAAAACGGAGCGGTAGTGTTTCATAGTCCCCCGGGCACCTTGGATAGACCCGGGACTTGACGTTTCAGGCAGGAGGCGGTGCGGGCTTTGCCGGCACCGCCGAGCCCATCGGAGCGCGGAGCGCGCACGGGGGCAGATTCTCAAAGGAGACATTGTTTATGGCGAAGAACGAGTCAGGGCAATTCGGTGTGCATTCGGAGGTCGGTCAACTGCGCAAGGTGATGGTGTGCGCGCCGGGCCGGGCGCACGAGCGGCTGACACCCTCCAACTGCGACTCGTTGCTTTTCGACGACGTGCTCTGGGTCGAGAACGCCAAGCGCGACCACTTCGATTTCGTGCAGAAGATGCGCGATCGCGGCGTCGAAGTCGTCGAGATGCACAACCTGCTCGCCGAGACCGTGGCGATCCCCGAGGCGAGGAAGTGGATCCTCGACAACCAGGTGGTGCCGAATCAGGTCGGACTCGGTCTGGTCGATGAGATCCGCAGCTACCTCGAAGGCCTGACGCCCCGGGAGCTCGCCGAGACGCTGATCGGCGGCCTGTCGACCGAGGAGTTTCCCGAGAAGATCGGCGGCGAGATGCTGAAGCTGGTGCGCGAGGCCGCCGGCGTCACCGAGTACCTCCTGCCGCCGCTGCCCAACACCCTGTACACACGCGACACCACCTGCTGGATCTACGGCGGCTGCACGCTGAACCCGCTCTATTGGCCGGCGCGGCACGAGGAGACGATCCTCACCACCTCCATCTACAAGTTCCACCCCGATTTCGCCGGCAACGTGAACATCTGGTGGGGCGATCCGACCGCCGACCATGGACTGGCGACGGTCGAGGGCGGTGACGTGATGCCGATCGGCAAGGGCAACGTGCTGATCGGCATGAGCGAGCGCACCTCGCGCCAGGGAATCAGCCAACTCGCCGCTGCTCTCTTCCGCCAGGGCGCGGCGGAGCGGGTGATCGTGGCGGCGATGCCGAAGCTGCGGGCCGCCATGCACCTCGACACGATCTTCACCTTCGCGGATCGCGACTGCGTGCTGCTCTATCCAGACATCGTCTACAACATCCACGCCTACTCCTACCGTCCGGCGAACACACCGAGCGGCGTCGAACTGCACAAGGAAGAAAAGCCGTTCATCGACGTGGTGGCCGAGGCGTTGGGCGTCAAGAAGATGCGGGTGGTCGAGACCGGCGGCACGGCGTACATGCGCGAGCGCACGCAGTGGGACAGCGGCGCCAACCTGGTCTGCGCTTCTCCCGGGGTCGTCTTCGCGTACGACCGCAACACCTACACCAACACACTGCTGCGCAAGCAGGGCATCGAGGTGATCACCATCGTCGGTGCCGAGCTCGGCCGCGGCCGCGGCGGCGGGCACTGTATGACGTGCCCGATTTCGCGCGACGCCATCGACTAGCCTCAAAAGATAGACTTCACCACAGAGGCACGGAGAACACAGAGAATTTCGTCGGAATCCTCTCTGTGTTCTCCGTGCCTCTGTGGTGGGTTGAATTTTTTTGCTGCGCGCCGCGATCCCGCGGCGCGCAGACATGTGAACGATGGGGGTGCGTATGCGGGTCGTCGGTCTCGGATTGGTGCTGACAATGTTGGCGGCGACCGCGGGCGTCGTGCACGCGGAGCAGGAATACTTCCTGTCGCGCGAACACGTCGCGCCGGGGAACACCTACCTCGAGAGCGACGCCGGCGAGGTCGCGGCGGAGCCGGCTGACAGCGCTTGGGAGACCTTCATCGATCCGGACGAAGCGATGCAGGCCGATCGCTTCGAGCTGCCGGGGCCGTTTCCGATCGTGCAAACGGCCCCCGAGCTGCAGACCCTGGTGGCCGGACCCAGCTTTCGCAACCAGAAGAACCGCATCGAGGTCGGCGCGGGCTTTGGTTACATCAACTCGCGATGGCGCCATCCGTTCGAGATCAGCGTCGAGCCGACCTGGCGCCGCAACAAGAACGCCGACAGTGGCGACCGCCACTTCAGCCGCGTGCGCACCTTCGGTCTGGTCGGGCTCTGGGACCGCGCCAGCGACTGGGAATCGACCTCTTTCGCGGCGACCGGCTTCTACGACACGCAGAGCGATTCGTTCGACAATCTCGAGTTTGGCGGCGCGGTTTCGCAGACCTTCGGCCGGCGCCTCACCCTGTCAGGGAACCTTCTCTGGGGCGGAGAGTGGCCGGACGGCGGATCGTTCAACAACGCGCTGTTCGGTTCATTCGGCGCGTCGTACAACCTCGGCGCGGGAGTGCGCAGCGGTGGCTTCTACGAACCCGACAACAACTACACGCAAGACAACGACTTCGGGGGCTTCATCGCGTATCAGTTCCTGCCGTTCGCGGAGTTCGTCGTCAACGCCGGCAAGAGCGAGTTCGTGCTCGTGCGCCTGATGTTCTCCTATGCGCTCGAGCGGCCGTAGCGGCCTGGTCGCGCTGAGCCTGCTCGCAACGACGGCGACCTGCGCTCGCGCCGACAGCTTTCTGGCGCCGAACCCCCAGGTCCCCGACGCGGTACCGTACCGGCGTGGCGCCGACGCTCACCCACCGCAAGTCGGCGCCGGTGAAACGATCGATCAAGATCGGGGCGACCCCGACAGCACTGCGGAAGTCACAGCACCCGCTCGACGTACGAGCGGCGCCGACAGCGATGGCGACTAATGAGACAAGAGGAAACGCGGACGCAACCACCGCGGCGGTTCCGTCCGCCCCTCGGATTGGCGGACGCCTACGAACCGATTTCGACGGCGACGATTTCCTCGCTCCAAAGCTTCCAGACCCCGCCCTGCTGATGGAAGAGCACCACCGCGTCGACGACGTTGTCGACGAAGCCGGAGCCAGGCTTGCCGGTGGTCTTGGTCTTGACGCGCGCGACGGCGAATTCATCGTCATGGCCGATCAGATCGAACTTCACCACCGTGGCCTGGAGGTCGTACGCCTCGAACTGCGCTTCGAGCGACTTCTTGGTCGCGTTGTAGTCGGGCGATCGGGTGTCGACCGTGGCCATCGCCGCGTCGACGTCCTCGCGGTTGAAAGCCTCGAGGTTGAGCGACCATGCGTATGCCAGGGCCGGGGCCAATTGGCCGGATGCGGGTGAAACGCCGACGCAGAGCAGTGCCATCGCCGCGAAGCCGGTAAAGATACGAGCCTTCATTTCGCTACCTCCTCACTTGTGCGCGAGTGCCGCCACGGGCGCTGCCGCTCGCCGGACGCCACGAGGCGACCAGTAACGCGGGCACGCACCGATCCGAGTTCAATTGATGACGGTGTGACCGCGCTGCCGCATGCAGTTCACATAGGCGCGGCGAAACTGGTCCTCGGATTGGGAAGCCCGCGAAGCGCCCATGCCGATGCCGCCGGCGGCCGCGCCAACCGCGGCGCCGCGACCCGCGCTGCCGAACGCCGCGCCGATCGCCGCGCCCGCCGCCGCACCCACCAGCCCTCCGGTCGCCGCGCCGCGCAAGGCTTCGGTCGACGCATCGCCGGAGACCTGGTGTGCCAGAGCCCGGCACTCTTCCATGTCACCGCTGAGGTACTGATTTCGCGTGCCCTCGAAGGTATCGACCGTAGGCCGCCACGGCTGCTGCGTCGCACACCCGACCGTGAGCGTCATCAGGCAGGTACCGGCTGCCACCCATCGCTTGATCATCTGACCTCCCCGCCGGCGCGAAACGGCCAGCGCAAACCGAGGGGACTTTTCGCAGATTCGCGCAATACCGTCAATGAAACGCAGCGCCCGGTAGTGCGTCGATTTGAATCCGCACATCCGACCACATTTTGAGATCGATGAAAGCGCATGGCTTTGCCCATCCAGTTCGAGCCGGTGGGAAACGCGAAGCCCAAAAGCACGTCATCCCGGCGAAAGCCGGGATCCAGTTGGGGCGGCGGTGGCACGCGGCCTGGACCCCGGCTTTCGCCGGGGTGACGAAGTGGGATGGCGATTGCATTGGCGGGCAACACCGCAGCGAATGCAATCGTCAGCGACGCGCCGCGCCCCGCGCCGATCAGAGGTGGCCCAGGAGGCGGAGGCCGACGTAAGCTGCGGGATCGTAGTCTTCTTTGCGCAAACGATTGCCGTTGCGATCTTCGAGCTCGACTTCGCCGGCGACCACGACGCCGCCGAGCAAGTGCAGCGAGACGTGTTGCGTGATGTCCCAACCCAGGCGCAGGCGGATGGGTAGATTGTCGTCCACACCGACCCCCTGGCGGGCGGGGCCCGAGTTGTCGAGACGGAAGCGCCGCTGGTGGTAGATCGCTCCGAGGCCGATCTCGAGGGGTTCGAGGACACGGTACGCCAACTCGCCCGCCGCCGCGGCGCCGCCGCTGGCCGGCACGGCGCCGACGCGCAGCGTCCACAGCGGGTCCGGCTGCCAGTTGACGCCGACCATTGGCACCACCGTGGCGTCGTCCTCGATCTGGCTGATCACCGCCACGCCGAGGCTGGCGAAGAGCGTGTCACTGTGGCGGTACTCGACCCCCAACGTGCCGCCGCCGGTGAAACTATCGCCCCAGTCCGCATCCGTCTCCGGCGAGAAGATGAAGATGCCGCCGGCGGAGACACCCCAGGTGTCGTTGATCGCGTAACTCAGCGCGCTGCCCAGGCGCATGTTCAAGGTCGTATCCCACGGATCTCCGGCGCCAAAGCCGGCGCCGTCGAAGTCGTAGCCGTGGACGCCGAAGAAGTACGCGTTGCGCCACCGCCAGCGCTCGGACAGCTTAGCGGTGCCGAGCAACCCGACGTCGAAGCGCATAACCTCCACGCTGCCGCCGCCGTCGATGTCACCCTCGCCTTGATAGATGAAGCCCCCTTCGCCGAGAAGGACGCGCGGCGGTCCAGCGATGTCTTCGATGAGCTCATCCGCCTCTTGTCCCGCGACCGGCGCGGGCGCGGTGAGGACGAGCAACGCCGCGACCGCGGCATGCAGGAGCCAGGCGACAAAGGCGAACGGACGACTGCTGTCGGTAGTCATGCGCGGTCGATTACCACCTTTGGCGTGACGGGTCCAAATCGAGACGCCCTGTCGCGGCGATCGTTGCCGGGGTTCGGGCGACTCGCACGCGGCGGGCGACCATGGCGCGGGTCCGGGTGGCCAGGTGGGCGGTTCGCGAACCGCCCCTACGATACGGGGATCGTTGCCGGTGGCAGGGTGCCGGCGAGAGGTCCCGCGCTCGTCACCGGTGGTCGCGACTGGGCAACAGGTCGGCGAACGAATCCAGGATGGCCGCTTGAACGTCGGGCAGGTGGAGATTGCCGAGGTGGCCGCCGCTCGGGAACAGGCGGACGCGGTCGGCGCCGACGACTTCCGTCAGCCAGGCGAGATCGTCGTCGCTGGTCAAGAAGTCGTTGTGATTGGCGAACACCCGCAGCTTGGAGTGGCCACGCAGCGGCGTCGCGATTGCGCGCAGGTCGTTGGCGGCGACCATCGCGGCCGCCGACTCCACCCCACCTACACGTTGATGGTACGGCAGCGCGAAGCCGTAGTAGTACATGGCGAACGAGTAGTCGGCGATCTCCTCGTACGGAGGCAGGCGGCGCAGAGCGCGCCGCTCGGTGAGCAAGATGCCGAGATCGTCGCGCTCCTGGCTCGCATAGAGCAATGCCTGCAGCGACCGGCGGAAGGTGAAAGCGATCAGGTACTTCGCCTCCGCGTCGGTGAACGGCAGCAGCGCTCCGGGGACAGCCGCGGTCGCGCCCGGGTCGCGGTCGAACTGGCTGTACACCTCGGCGCCGGTTCGCTCGGCGAGGGCGCGCTTACCGATCGCGACCGCCTTGAGCAGGATGCGTCGGGCCTCCGCCTCGCGTTCGGCCTCGGGCAACGCGAGCGGCACGTCGTTGAAGGCGTCGAGATGTTCCATTCCGTCGACCAGCCGCACCGGCGAGTCGACCAATACATAGCGGTCGAAGGCGACGCGGCCTTCGCTCGCCGGCGCGCCGTCCGCGGCGGCGATGTGGAAGCCGTGAAACGCGCCGAGTGAGTAACCGAGGTAGATGTGAGCGCCGATGCGGTCCGGATAGCGCCGGCCGAGATCGCGCGCGATGCCGTCGAGCGCGACATGGACGTCGCGCGCGTCGACCGGCGCGTGCCCAGGGACAGGCACACTGCTACCCGAGGCGATGAACTCGGGGTGCAGCGCACTGCTGACGATCGCCACCGAGTAGCCGCGTTCCCAGACCATCTCGGCGAGCCCGAGGGTGGCGCCGCCGAGGCGATGCGCACCGAGCCCCGGGACGATGAAGACCAACGGCGCCGCGCCGCGCTGCAGGCGGTACGAAAACGGTAGATCTCGCTCGGCGCCGGGCATGCGCACGCCGCCGCTGGCGAGGCGGTTGGCGAAACCCGGGTCGCGCGGCGTGAGAAGGACCGCGCCCAGGGTCTGCACGGCGCCGGTGTCGTCGCCGCTCGAGTCCCACACCGGCTCGTCGATCCGCACTTCCCGAGCGAACGACGCCAACAGGCGCGCGTCGTCGTACACGTCGAAGCTGCTGGCCGCGAAGTGCTTGTACTCGTCGATCGAGTCGACCATGTCGTTGAACACGAGCGCCGGCCCGAGCGGAAAGAAGAGCTGCGCGGGATCCAGCGCCATGTCGGGCAACAGGCCGAGGCCGTCGCGCACCGTGCTCGGCCCGAGGATCGGCAGGACGACGTAGCTCGAGTGCCGCCACCCCCATCGCGCGAACACCTGTCCGAAGTCTTCCGCCGCCGGCGGGATCCGTCCCCAGTGCGTGGCCGGGTCCCACAGGCCGCCGAGGCCGTAGAAGGAGTTGATCGCGAAGCGCAGGGTCTCGTTGCGCGCGCCGATCCACTCACCTTGCAGCAGGTTCGCGACCAGGTTGCGCGGGAACTCGAGGTTGATGGCAAAGTCACGCAAGCGGTCGCGGGCGAAGCGCGGCACGACGAGCCGGTAGGCGCGCGCGATCGGATCGGCGACCCAGTGGATGAGTCCGTCGTTGAGAATCCAGACACCGCGATTGGCGGGCTCGAGCGGATCGGCGAAGCCGGGAGCGACGAAGACCTCGCGCTGGAACGCGGCGGCGCCGGGACCCGCGTAGCCGGACCAGTCGCGCCGCTGTACCGGCTGCGCACAACCGGCGGCGCACGAGAGGATCGCGAGCAGTATCATTGTGGTCGTTCGATGTCGCATCAGCGTCCTCAGAAACGTCGGGGAGCGTCATCAACCCACGGCGACGCCTTGGGATCAACTCCGTGGAACTCCGATCGAATCACGCACACCGAGATACGTGACAGCGGCGGCTCGTTCGGTGTAAGCCTGACCGGGTTTGGTCCCAATTCCTGACGCGGGACCCGCTACTTGGCAGCTCGAACGGAGAACGGCGGATGGTACGGATAGCGGTGACGAGAGTGCGTGCGGTGGTGCGGCGTTGGGCCGTGGTCGGAGCGCTCGCATTGGCCGCCGGCGGCGACACCGGGTTGGCGGTCGATCCGCCGCTCATGTGTTTCGGCAACGAGCCGTCGTGGAGTCTCGCGCTCGACAGTCCCGGCTTGGCCGTACTGACGCTGGCCGACGGCACGGCCGGTAACTACCGCGGCACCGAGTTGCGCGTCGAGGCGCGGCCGGAGCGGCTATGGCGCGGCAGTCCGGACGGAGGAAGGCCCGAGCTCGTCGCCTTCCTGCGCGAAACGGATTGCAGTGATGGAATGTCGGACGTCACGCACCCGTTCGAAGTGCGAGTGTCGGTGGATCCAGACCGAGTGCTCGCCGGTTGCTGTCGCATCGTGGCCGGCGCTCCCGCGCAGCCGGCGGGCGCCATCGAAGGGCCGGTATGGCGCCTCACCCGGGTCGCCGGCATCGACGACCAGGCGCTGGCGGCGTTGCGCGAGCCGCCGACGTTGCGACTGGACCAGGGCCGGGTCCAGGGATTCGGCGGCTGCAACCGCCTCGTCGGGGGCTACTCGATCGACCGCGACCGCCTCACCGTCGGTGCGATGGCCGGTACGATGATGGCCTGTGGCGACGAGGTCATGCCGGTCGAGCGAGCTTTCGCGAACGCTCTCACGGGCACGCTGCGGTTCGACGTCGCGGATGGGCGTCTGGCTCTCGGACCGGACTCGGAGAGCGAGCCTCTGCTCGTGTTCGCCGCCGCCGCGCCACCGCGACTCGAAGGCCTCGACTGGAAGGTCACCGGCTTCAACAACGGCCGCAGCGCGGTCGTCAGCCCTATGATCGACACAGCGATCACCGTGCGTTTCGAGGATGGGAAGCTGACCGGCCATGCCGGCTGCAATCGTTTCAACGGCGCCTACACGCGCGACGGTGCACAGCTCACCGTCGGCTCGGCGTTGGCGACCACCCGCATGCAATGTGCGGATGACGTCATGCAGCAGGAGCGCGAGTTTCTTGCCGCCGTGCAATCCGCCATCACCTGGGCGATCGACATCGGCATGCTCGACATGCATCGCGCCGACGGCGAGCGCGTCCTCACCGCATCGCGGGCGGACGCTCAGTGAACGGGCGTCCGACTCACCTTCGCCACGACACGCGGGTACGGCCAGCCCGGATGACGCGCCCCACCGCAACCCTTCTCGTCTTCACCGCCATCAGTCTGGCGGCCGGCGTGCTGCTGCCGGCGTTGCCGCAGCCGCTCGATTACCACGATTTCGCCGATCACCGCGAAATGGGGGGCGTCGCGAACTTTCTCGACGTGACCACCAACGCGGGCTTTCTGGTGGTCGCCCTGATCGGCTTCGCGGTCGTGTACCGTAGCGGCACATCGTTCGAGCACCCTGCGGAGCGCTGGCCGTACGCCGTGTTCTTCACCGGCATGCTGCTCACGGCCCTGGGCTCCGCCTACTACCATCTCGCCCCCGACAACGAGCGCTTGTTCTGGGACCGGTTGCCGATGACGATCGCGTTCATGTCGCTGATCGCGGCCCAGATCGTCGAGCGCGTCAACGTCCGGATCGGCTTGCTGCTCCTGGCGCCGATGTTGGTGATCGGCATCGGTACGGTCGTGTATTGGCTGGCGACCGAACGGTCCGGCTCCGGCAACGTCGTACCGTACGCCGTGTTGCAGGCGTACGCGGTGATCGCGATCCTGTTGATCACATGGGCGTACCCCTCGCGGTACACACACGGCGAGGTTCTCTACTGGGTGTTCGCGGGCTACGTCGTCGCCAAGCTCTTCGAAACGTTTGATCGTCAGATCTACGCGTTCGGCCAGGTGATCAGCGGCCACAGTCTCAAGCATCTGGCGGCGGCCGTCGCCGGTGTCTTCGTCTGCCACATGTTGCTGCGGCGGTCGTTGCGGGAGCCGGGATAACCTTGGGCGGCGGAGGACCACGAGCGTTCGCGCGGCGTGCGGATCGCATGGATTGGGCCGCCGGCCGCTTCGTTTGCTTCGCCGCTCTCGTCGGCCTGTTGCTGCTGCCGGTGCTCGGCTGCGGCCCGCCGATCAGCGTCCAACGGGTCTCGGCACGCCGGGTCGGCGAGGAACTGACTCGCAGCACGCTCAGCTCCAGCCGGCCCAGCCACTTCAGTCAGAACGTCCTCTCCCGTTGGGGTCTGACGGAACTACATCGTCGCCATCCAGAGGAGGCGCTGGCGGCACTGCACGAGCGCCTGCAGCGCGGCGATGCGGGAAGTGGCACCTACTTCGCCCTCGCCGAATTGTGCTTCGGACAGGCCGAGCGCGGCAATTCGCCGGCGTACTACTTCGCCACCATCGTCTACGCCTACGCATTCTTGTTCCCTGAGTCGGAAGAGGATCGACCGGGGGCGCTCGACCCGCGCACGCGCATCGCCACCGATCTCTACAACCGGGCGCTGGCGGAGGCGTTCGCGTCGCGGCGCCGCGACACGGTGGATCTGCGATCCGACACCGTCGCGTTGCCGTTCGGCCAACAACTGGTCGTTCGTCTCGATGACGGGAGCCGGGTCTGGGCCAACCGCTGGTTGCACGATTTCGTTCCGGTGGCCGAGCTGAAAGTGCGCGGCCTCGCGACGCGGTTTCGCAGTCCCGGTCTCGGCGCGCCTCTCGCCGCCGCCACGCAACCGCTCGACCCGACCGCCGGCCGCACGGATTTCGTCGCCACCCAGATGCGCGTGCCGGTAACGGCGGTGCTGCACATCGAGGAGCCGCGTCGCCAGGCGATGCAGGCGGTGATCGATTCTTCGTTGCGCCTGTATCATCACCTCGAAGCCGATCGACCCGAGATCAACGGGCAGCGCCTGCCGATCGAATCCGAGCCGAGCGCGACGTTGGCATACTCGCTCAGCCGTTCGCAGGTTTGGAGCTGGGAGCGGCGCGGTTTCCTGCGCGGCGACGTGATCAGCCGCGAGTTCGATCGGCCGCTCGCCTTCGTCGAGCCGTACCGTCCGGGGCGGATCCCGGTGGTGTTCGTGCACGGCACCGCCTCGAGCCCCGGACGCTGGGCGAACATGGTGAACGTGCTGCAGAACGATCGCCGATTGCGCGACCGCTTCCAGTTCTGGTTCTTCTTCTACGACAGCGGCAACGTCATCCCCTATTCGGCGATGTTGTTGCGCAGGACGCTCGCCGCCGCCGTCGAACAGATCGATCCGGACGGTCGCGACCCAGCGCTTCGCGAGATGATCGTCATCGGGCACAGCCAGGGCGGCTTGCTCGCCCGCATGACGGCGCTCCACTCCGGCGATCGTTTCTGGGCGGGGATCAGCAGCCGACCGATCGACGAGCTCCATGTCTCCGAGGCGACCAGGGCGTTGCTGCGCGAGGTCTTCGTCTTCGAACCGCTGCCATTCGTCCGCCGCCTCGTGTTCCTCGCTACCCCGCACCGCGGCAGCTTCCTGGCCGAGTACTCCATCGTCAACCTGCTCGCCCGCTTCGTGCGCCTGCCGAAGAGCCTGACCACGGCGACCGGAGAGTTGATTTCCGGTAACGCCGACGCGCTGCGCTTCGATCCACGCCGACCGGCCCTCGGCTCCGTGTACGGCATGCGCACCGGCAGCCAGTTCCTCAGTGTCCTCGCCGAGACGCCGCTGGCGCCGGAGGTGGCCGCGCATTCGATCATCGCCGTGCGCGGCGATCCGCCGCCCGCCGGCCAGTCGGACGGCGTCGTCGCCTTCGAGAGCGCGAGTGTCGATTGGGCCGAATCCGAGTTGGTCATCCCCCGCTCCGGCCACTCGGTGCAACAGAACCCGCTCGCCATCGAGGAGGTTCGCCGGATCCTCGTCGAGCACGCCGACCACTTGTGTCGGGTCGCGGACCTGGCGTGCCCGGCGGCGAGGTGACCGCTTGTTCGGCGCCGGTCGGGGCGCTATCACGCCTGATGCAACGCGCTCGACCAACCCGCGGAGCACAATCGTGAGCGAGAGAGATTCCACCGAGCGCCGTCGTCACATCGCCGCCGCCGGGCTGTTCTTTGGTCCGCCGCTCTACATGGTCGGTGAGTTCGTCCACCACCAGATCGAGGCGCTCCCCCTATGGGCCGCGGCGATATCGCTTCTGGGCTTGTACATCTGGATCGGAGGCATCATGGGCCTCGTCCACTTGCTGCGCCCGGGCGCGGACCGACTCGGACTGCTCGGCGGAGCGGCCGCCTTTCTGGGGTTGGTCGCGGTCACGAACATCATGCTTCTTCAGTTCGTCTTCACGCTGGTGGATCGCAAGGTGCGAGCGTACCCGGACCTCATCGCCGAGATCTTCAACAACGTTCTCGTGGTGACGTACTTGTTCGGACCCACGTTTCCCGCGGCGCTCGCCCTGCTCGCTTGCGGACTCCTATGGCGACGGATTTTTCCGCGCTGGATGGCACTGACATTTCTCATCGGGGCGCTGGCCTTTCCGACGGGACGTGTGGGCGGGATGCCGTGGCTGATCCACGCTTCGGACTTCGTCCTCAGCATCGGCGCCATGGCAATGGGTTGGCACCTGGAGAAGCGTCCCGAGCTCTGGTATCCGACGACGTCGCGCTCGGAGATCCCTTGGAACAGTTGATTGTCACGATCCTGAAGTCGATTGCGCTGGTACCGGTGACGCTCCTACCGATCATCAACCCGCTCAGTACGGCGCCCGTGTTCGTGGCCACCGTGGCAAGCGACCATACCCTCGCCGTTCGGGTTGCGAGACAGGTGGCAATCAACAGTTGGTTCGTCATCGTGGCCTCGATGCTGATCGGCACCTATGTACTTGCGATCTTCGGCATCTCGCTTCCCGTCGTGCGTATCGGCGGCGGGCTGCTGGTCGCGTCGACCGCATGGCGATTGCTCCATCACGCCGATGACGATGAGGTGCATGCGCGCGCGGCGCAGGAGACTTGCGAGATGAACCGCGCCGAAGTCATCCGCCGCAGCTTCTTCCCGATCACGTTTCCGCTGACGACCGGCCCCGGCACGATCGCCGCGTCCATCGCACTGGGCGCGCAGAATCCGACCACGCCGATGCCGTATGTCGCGGGCGCGCTCGTCGCGGCGGCCGGCGCCGCCGTCGTTTCCATCGTGCTCTATTTGATCTTCCGGAACTCGACGGCGGTGGTGCGTTGGCTGGGCGATGTCGGCATGCTGGTGATGACCCGATTGATGGCCTTCGTCCTTCTGTGCATCGGCATTGAGATCATGTGGTACGGCTGGGTTGAGTTGAACGCACTGGGCGGTTGATCGAGTCGAACTATCGCTGCGCCGCGGACGGCTCGACGTCTTCCAGCCGCAGCATCCGCAGGCCCAGGAATGCGAAGGCGATGGTGACCAGCGGGCTCGTCCAGCAGAAGACGGCGAAGGGCGCGTAGCCGAAGGTGGCCACGCCCAGCGTCGCCGCCATGTAGGCACCGCAACTGTTCCAGGGAATCAGCGCGCCGGTGACGGTGCCGGAATCGCCCACCGCGCGCGACAGCGTCACCGGCGCCAGGCCGCGGGCGCGGAAGCCGTTCTTGAACATCCGCGCCGGCAGGACGATGGCGATGTACTGGTCCGCGGTGACGATGTTGGTCGCGACGATCGACCCGACGAGGGTCGCTACCAACGCACCGGTGGACTTCACCGCGTCGATGATCGGGTTGATCAAGCGATCGAGGACGCCGACCTTCTCGACCACGCCGCCGAACGACAGGGCTGAGATGATCAGCCATATGGTGTTCAGCATGCTCTGCATGCCACCGCGGGAGATGAGTTGATCGATCGCCGGGTCGCCGGTGCTGGCCTTGTAACCGCCCGCCAGCGCCAGCCAGACGCCTTTCAACAACGCCAACGGTCGCGGCAGATCGCCCGCGTCGGCAAAGGTGACGACGCGCTCGGGCGCGACGAACACGGCGAGGATTCCGCCCGCCAGCGCGCCGATGAAGATGGTGGTGAACGGCGGCGTCTTGATCGCGGCGAGGCCGACGACGATCAGCAGCGGCACGAACAGCACGAGCGAAACATCGAAGAACTTCTGGATCGAGTCGATCTTGTGCGAGGCGTCGAAGTCGCCCGGCGACCCGAAGTACCAGAACACGGCCAGGGCGATCGGCATCGTCACCAATGAGGTGATGAACGTTTCGCGCACGTGCTGGTAGAGGTCGACGCCGGCTGCGGCCGCGGCGAGGTTTGCCGAGTCCGACAGCGGCGACGACTTGTCGCCGAAGTAGGCGCCGGAGATCACAGCGCCGGCGGTGATCTCCGGACTGAGGCCCATGTTCGCCGCGATCCCCATCAAGCCGATACCGATGGTCCCGACCACCGTCCACGAACTGCCGATGCTCAGCGCCACCACGGCGCAGAGGATCGCCGCGGTCAGGTAGAAGTAGTTTGGGCTGAGAATCAGCAGCCCGTAGTACACCATCGCGATCAGCGTGCCGCTCATCGCCCAGGTGCCGATGAGCGAGCCGACGGCGAAGAGAATGAAGATCGCGCCGATCCCCGACGACACGCTGGCGACCGCCGCCTCGCCGAGCGCTTCGAGCGTATGGCCGCGGCGCCAGCCGACGAAGGCCGCCACCATGGTTACCACCACCAGAGCGATCTGATTCGGACCGAGCGCGCCGGCGTCGCCAAACAAGAAAAACGACAGGCTGATCAGCCCGATCAAGCTGACGATCGGAATCAACGCCTGGGTGAGTGTGAGCGGTAAAGGCGGAGTTGACTGCGGTGTCCCGACATCATCCAACTTCGACGCCATCATCCCCTCCGTGCAGCGATCCCGACGATACGACCATGAACGAGCGGTCCAACACTTCTCGAGGAAGACCCGGCAACTCGCTCAGCCGGGATTCATCGCGAAAACGAATGAAGAAAGCCACCGGCGCCCCTGTCCTCGAAATCTGGATCCGGGTCCTGGTTTGGACAGCACCCGCCATCACGTTCAGTGAAGCCACCGGCGGGGCGCCGGATCATATTCATTGAAACGACTCCATCCCCACCGTCATGCCGGCGAAAGCCGGCATCCAGCCGGGCTACCAGGGTGGACCCCGGCTTTCGCCGGGGTGACGTGGGCGTGGGAAGCGGGTGATGCGGGGCAGCGAAGGGACGAAGTTACAGGTCGCCGGATCGTTCAGACGAGAATCCGCGGGTCGCAATCGTCATTCCGGCGAAAGCCGGAATCCAGCCGGGCTACCAGGGTGGACCCCGGCTTTCGCCGGGGTGACGATGAAGGAGCCGACCGCCGTCGGCCGAACATTGTAAGGGCCACTCGAAAACCCATTCCGCATCCGAAGGGCTTACACTCTCGATCGCACGAAGCGTCATTTTTCCGCGCTTTCTCGCACTGGCATGACATCTGCGTCACCAGCAGTCGAGATGTCCCAGATTGGATTATTCGAGGCGCCGTCGCTCCCCTCCCTGTCTTCCTTGCGGCCGGCCGCGGCGATGATGGCAAAGGTGCTGCTCGACAAGACGGCGAGCGCGTTGCGCTTCGCGTTGCGTCGGCCGCTGCCGATCGAGCAGTGGCCCCGTATCGTCGATGAGACGAAGACCGCGCTGCACATGTGGAGCGCGCGCGGGTGGTTGGAGCGTCCCGCGTGCTACCACGTCGCGCCGCCCGATTTGTCGGACGCCGATGTCCAGATCGACCGCGCACCGCGCGAAACGAATCTTCGACTCAGCTTCGAGAGCGGCTATGAGCCGCACGCCGACGAACCTGGGCGCGATCGCTGGATGGATTACCGCTCGAACGCCATCGCGCACGCATACCTGCTGCGCCACCCCGGCGCTCCACGGCCGTGGATCGTCTGCATTCACGGCTATGGCACCGGTTTCCCGTTCGTCGATGGCGGCGCGTTCGGCGTCCGGTGGTTGCACGAAGAGCTCGGGCTGAACGTGGCCTTGCCCGTGCTCCCGTTTCATGGCCCGCGGCGGACCGGATGGCAGAGCGGCGACGGCTTCTTCGCCGGCGATGTGATGGATACGTTGCACGCCGAAGCGCAGGCTCTCTGGGACCTGCGCCGTGTGGTGTCATGGATTCGCGCGCAGGAAGCGGAAACCGTCGGCGCGTACGGCCTGTCGTTGGGCGGATACAACGCCGCGCTTCTCGCCGCGTTCGATCCCGACTTGCGGTGCGCCATCGCCGGGGTTCCGGTGGCGGAGTTCGTCGAGCTGGGCCGACTCCATTCCCAACTCGCCGCGAGCCGCGCGGAGGCCGCGGGCATCGATTGGGGCGACGTGACTCGCCTCTACCGCGTCATCTCACCGCTGGCGCTGATGCCGCGTATCCCGCGCCGGCGACGGTTCATCTTCGGTGGTCGCGGCGATTGCATCGTGCCGGCGACGCAGGTGAACCGCCTCTGGCGTCGCTGGGGCCGCACGCCCATCGCCTGGTACGAGGGAACCCACTTGTCGTGCCCGTTCGAACCCACGGTGCGAGAGTTCGTCGGCAAAGCGCTGACGGCAACCTTGCTACAGCCCGCCCCCGACGAACAGCGCGACGACCCGAATAGCATCAGCGACGTCGCCTGACGCCCACGTCGTAGCGGTCGACCCGCGCATCGGGATCGGGGTCGGTATCGGAATCGGTATCGAACCCGTTCCGCACCCGAACCCGCCCATGCCACCGAAAACCACCCGCATGCGAGCGGTTGCCGAATCCTGAGGCTGTGCCATCTTCCACCCTCGACGCAGCTTCAATGAATCGCGGCCACACCTGGGGGGGGGACGGTCTTGACCACAGCACTTCGAATCGGCGCCGCCGCCGTTTGTCTGATCGCCGTCGTCTCACCGTTGGCGGCCAGCGCGCAGGGGGCCGCCGATCGGGAGCGCATCGCGCTCGATCACCTGCGCCAGACGGGCGCGGCACGAGCACTCGCGAATAGCGATCTCGACGACCTCGCGGTCACCAGCTCCTACACATCGAGCCACAACGGCGTGTCGCACGTACACGTTCGGCAACGGCTGCTCGGTATCGAAATCGCCAACGCCAACGTCAACGTCGGCATCGATCGCAAGGGCAACGTCTTCTACGCTCCCGGCCAGTTCGTCGCCAACCTGGCGGCGCGGGCCAACGCCCGCGCCGCGAAGCTCTCCGCGGAAGACGCGATCCTGGCCGCGGGGGCACAGTTGGGGCTTACCGCGGCAAACGCACCGGTCGAGGTCGAGGCGCCGGTCGGGGCGGACAGCCGCGGCGCCTACGCGTGCCCCGAGCTATCGTCCGAGGACATCCCCGCCAAGCTCGCCTACTACGCGCTCGAGAGCGGCGAGGTGCCGCTGACGTGGGAGCTCGTGCTGCGCCTTCCGGACGGGACGCACTGGTGGCATGTCTGGGTCGATGCGGAGGACGGCAACCTGGTCGCCAAGGCCGACTGGATCGCCGAGGCGGACACGTACCGGGTCTACGAATGGCCGATCGAGTCGCCGAACCACTCGACGCCCGCCAACCCGGTCGACGGCCGCACCCTGGCGATCGACCCGGCCGCCGACGCGTCGCCCAACGCGTCACCCTTCGGCTGGCACAGCGATGGGGTCACGAACTGGACCAACACGCAGGGTAACAACGTCACGGCCCAGAAGTCGGGTGTGCACAGCGAATGCGGCGCCAGCCTCGATTGCGACCACGCGCTCGATCTGACGATCGCGCCCACGGCGGGGTCGAACGTCGACGCGGCGCGCGACAACCTATTCTACTGGAACAACCTGATTCACGACGTCTGGTACGGATACGGCTTCGACGAAGCGAGCGGCAACTTCCAGCTCAACAACAACGGCATGGGCGGAGCCGGCAACGATCGTGTCACCGCCAACGCGCAGGCCTCCGGCAACTGCAACGCCAACTTCGGAACGCCGCCGGACGGGTCGCCGCCGACGATGAACATGTTCCTTTGCAGCAACGCGACGCCGAGCCGCGACGGCGACTTCGACAATGTCGTCGTCGTGCACGAGTACGCGCATGGCATCTCGAACCGCCTGACCGGCGGTCCGGGCAACGTCAGCTGCCTCGGCAACAGCGAGCAGATGGGCGAGGGCTGGAGCGACTACCTCGGCCTGGTCATGACGATCGAACCCGGTGATGCCGGAACCGACCCGCGCAGCGTCGGCACCTGGCTCTTCGGCCAGGGCCCGAGCGGCGGCGGGTTCCGCACCAAACGCTACAGCACCGACTTCAGCATCAACGACCACACCTACTCCAACATCTCCGGAGCCGCCGTACCGCACGGCGTCGGCGCGATCTGGGCGATGATGCTCTGGGAGATGACCTGGGAGCTGATCGCCAACGGCGTCAGTCAGAACGGCTTCGACCCGGACATCTACAACGGCACGGGCGGCAACAACCTGGCGATGCAGCTGGTCATCGACGGCATGAAGTTGCAGGTCTGCAGCCCGGGCTTCGTCGATGGACGCAACGCGATCTTGATGGCCGACGCGGTCAACAACAGCGGTGTGAATCAGTGCGCCATCTGGAAAGCGTTCGCGCGCCGAGGACTCGGGTTCTCGGCCAATCAGGGAAGCTCCGGCAGCAACGCGGACGGCACCCAGGCTTTCGACATTCCGCCGTCGTGTGAGTTCCTCAACGCGACACCGGCCGAGATCGACGTATGTGTCGGCGACGATGCGGCTTTCGGTATCGAGGTGAATACGGGCTACACGGCGCCGGTGAACATGAGCGCCACCGGGGAGCCCCTCGGAACGACGCTCACCATCGTTCCGAACCCGATCGCGGGCCCTCTACCGGAAGTCGCGACGATGACGATCTCCGGAATCTCGGCGGGTGCCGTCGGCACCCACACCATCACCGTCAACGGCGACGACGGCGTCAACGACGAGAACACGACCGTCGACTTGAACGTCTTCCCGACGAGCCTCGGCACGACCATCTTGAGCCTGCCCTTGGACGGCGCGATCGACGTCTCGGTGCTGCCGGCTCTGTCGTGGGACGCGGTGACCGGGGCCGGCGGATATCTGGTCGAGATCGACGACGACCCCGGCTTCGGCAGCATCAACTACTCCGCCGTCAGCACCGCGAACACGCACACCGTGACGGCTCCACTCCTCGGGCTGACCAGTTACTCGTGGCGGGTGACCGCCGAGAACCTGTGCACCGACGGTCCCGTTTCGGCGGCGTTCACTTTCACGACCGCCAACGTCACCTGCGCCACCTACAGCAGCACCAATGTGCCGCTGACGATCCCCCCGAGTGGCACGTCCGGAGTGACGACATCGGTGCTGAACATCGTCGCGCCAGGCAACGTCATCGACCTCGACGTGTCCCTCAACGGGACGCACACCTGGATGGGCGATCTCGATTTCAGCCTGACGAGCCCCGACGGCACCACCGTCGCAGTCATGGACACCGGCCCGTGCGGGAGCAGCGACAACTTCGACCTGACGCTCGACGACGCCGCCGCCGGTCCCTTCCCGTGCCCCCCGGTGGGGGGTGGGACGTTCCTGCCGTCGAATCCGCTTTCGGGAATGAACACGGAAAGCACCGAGGGTCCGTGGACTCTCACCGTCAACGACACCGCCAGCGGCGACTCGGGCACGCTGAGCGCGTGGAGCCTCGACATCTGTCTGGTCGTCGGCACGCCCAACACGCCGACGATGACACCGACCGTGACCGATACACCGACGATCACCCCGACGCCGACGATCACGTTGACCCCGACGATCACGTTGACGCCGACGATCACGCCTACGCACACCAACACGCCGACACCCACCGCGACGCCGACTTCGACCCCCACCCTGACTCCGACCAACACGCCGACACCGACCATCACCCCGACGCCGACCAATACCAGGGAGGCGACGCCGACCGCGACGATTCTCCTCAGCGGTGGCCCGACGTACGACCCGCCGGGTCCGGGAAACTGCATCGTCACCGGCGTTCCCTGCGCGAGCGGCGGCGCCACCTTGACGTGCGCCGGATTCGACCCGAACGCCGTGAGCGCGCTCTATTTCGGCATCCGCAACGACCAGTTCGTCATTGGCCATTCCCAGGCTGGGATCGTGCCGGCCGCCAACTCGGCGGAGCTGTTCCGGATCGGTAGCATCGCCGCGAACTCCATCACGTACACGGCCTCGACGACGATCTTCAATGCCCTCGCGAACACGGTCCAGAACGTGGACAGCCGCTTGGTGTTGACGTTCGAAAGCGGAACGGGCGCGCTGGTCGCGACGGGCGGAAACCCCGCCAACAACGGCAACGGTGACGTCGAGTACCTCTGGCAGGTGTCGAGTGCCAACTTCTCGGTGAACGTCGACGTGCAAGCGCGCAGCGACGCCTTCCCGAACTTCGGCAACGCCTGCGCGACGGTATTCGATCCGAGCGGCACGCGCGCGGGGATCGACGCGGACATGAGCCTCGTGGACCTCGGCTTCTATTTCGAGAACTTGCCGACCCCGACCGTCACACCGACGCAGACGTCGACCTCGACCGCGACCCCGACCAGCACCCCCACTTTCACCCCGACCAACACGGCGACGCCGACCGCGACACCGACCAATACTCCGACCAACACCGCCACGAGCACGCACACGGCCTCGGCGACGCCCACCAACACGCCGACCTTCACCAACACACCGACGTTGACGCCGACGAGCACTCCGACCCAGACATCGACCAACACTCACACGCCGACGAGCACGCCGACGGCGACACCGACAGCGACGGCCACCCCCACCACGACGCAGACGCCGATCGCAACCCTGGCGGCCGCTTGCCCGTCGACGCCCGACGTCGGCTGTCGCGCGGCGCTCAGGTCCACGCTGCTGCTCAAAGACAACCTCGACGACAACCGGGACCAGTTGACCTGGAAGTGGAGCAACGGCCAGGCGACGAGTCAGACGGAACTGAGTGAGCCCAGGACGACGGCCAACTACCGCTTCTGCGTATACAGCGCCGACGGTTTCCTGCTCGGCGCCGAGGTACCGCCCGGCACGCTGCTGTGGTCGGCACTGAGCGACAAGGGGTTCACCTACAAGGACAAGACGGGCAGCGAAGCCGGCATCGTCAGGATCCAACTGAGGGGCAGCGACCCGGGCGTGGACAGGGCCAAGGCGATGGTGAAGGGCAAGGGCGCCAATCTGCCCGATCCGGTTCTCGGCAATCTGCAGACGCCCGTCACGGCGCAACTGCGCAACATGCAGACAGGCATTTGCATGGAAGGAGTCTACGACACGGCCGACGTGTCCAAGAACGACGCCGGACAGTTCAAGGCCAAGGCGCGGTAGCGATGGACGTCCGCGTCAGCCAGTGCCGCGAGCGATTCCCCCTTTGAAAAAGGGGGATTGAGGAATTTTCGGATCTAATCCCTCAATCCCCCCACTTGGTCACCCCGGCGAAAGCCGGGGCCCAGGCCGCATGCCACCGCCGCCCCGCCTGGATCCCGGCTTTCGCCGGGATGACGTGCTTCCCACCGACTCGAATTGGCGGGCAAAGCCCACCTAATTCCGCCTTTCGGCGTCCGAGAAATACGGAAACGAACGGTGGACTCAGACCACGACTACCGGAGGGCATCCACGTTGGCCGCGATCACAGCGTCGTCCGGAATCGTCGGATCGATTTCGCGGAACGCTGTCGGCACGACGAGCTGAAGCCCGAGCAGGTGGCGAAAGATGTAGACGCCGTCCGTCGACGCCTGCACCGACGCATTGTCGTCCACGTCCAACTGCGAGCCCAGGAAAGACACCGCCGCCGCGATGTCGGCGTCGGACGCGATCGAAGGGTCCAATTGCCTGAAGGACGCGGGGACCACGGTCTGCAGACCGAGGAGCGCGCGGAAGATGTAGACTCCGTCGGTCTGCCCTTCGATGCTGCCGTTGCCGTCGACGTCGAGCGTTCCGCCGCCGAGCACCGTCGCAGTGGCGGTCTGGGTCGGCGTATGGGTCGGCGTCGCCGTGGGCGTCACCGTGGGACTGCCGGGCTCGGGCACGAGTTTGTACACGATGTCGCCGACGGCAGCGTAGATCTCGCCGGCGGTGTCCTCGCCGAAGCTGGTGAGGCCGAATCCCGCATCCACCACGACCGGAGCGTCGAGCGTGCCGATGTCGAGAGCGGTGATATCGCCGGAGCAGAAGTCGCTGAACACATAGCGCCCGACCAACCCGGGAATTGCGGAGCCTCGGTACACATGGCCGCCGGTGACCGCGCAGCCGCCGTTGTACTGGTAGAGCGGAAACGTGAGGCTGTCGCACGACGGAATCGGCGTCGGGCAGCTCCCCAGCGCACACGTGCCGGGATTGCACTGCGTACCCTCGGCGATCGGCCAACCGTAGTTCTCACCGCCGCTGCTCGCCGCGGCCTGGCGATTGATCTCCTCGCGCCGCGAACCGCCGCTCTGACCGACGTCGCCGATGTACATGTCGCCCGTCGTCCGATCGAAGGAGAAGCGCCAGGGGTTGCGCAGGCCGTAGGCCCAGATCTCGTCCGCGACCGCCGCGTCGAGAACGAAGGGATTGGAGGCCGGGATCGCATAGTTGCGCGTCGAGTCGGCCGGGAAGTCGTCGTCGTCGATGTCGATCCGCAGCATGGACCCGAGAAGCGAGCTGGTCCTCTGGGCGTTGCACCCCAGACCGGCCGAATCACATCCACCGCCACCGTCGCCCATTCCGATATAGAGGTAACCGTCCGGTCCGAACTGAAGCTGGCCGCCGTTGTGATTGCTCGCGGGCTGAGCGACCCCGATCACGGCCGACGCGCTCGCCGCGTTGGCGACATTCGGATCGCCCGACACCTGGTAACGGCTGACGACCGTGTTGCCGCCGTTGTCGATGTAGTTCACGTAGAAGAAGCCGTTCATCTGGTAATCGGGGTGGAAGGCGACGCTGAGCAACCCGCGCTCGTCCCCGGTCGTCAACGTCGACCCGATTACCAGGGCGTCGATGTCCAGAAACGGTGTGCCGAGAACTTCGTCGCCGTCGTAGACCTCGATCACGCCGATCTTGCGCACGAGGAAGACTCGTTGGTCGCCGGCCACGCCGCTGTGGGCGATGTGGACGACCTGGCTCGACAGGTCCGCGATCAATTGGAGATCGACGGCCGGCGGCGTACCACCCTCGCTCGGCGCCGGGAAGGTGACCAGGGACGTCGCCCAGGCGATCGCCGCCACCAGCTTCGAAGCACCTGCAGGAAATGGTCTCATCGCTGTCATCTCCGCGCGCCGCGGCAACGACAGCCGATACCGATGACTCGATCGTCGCGCCGATACATGGACGCGAGCCTAGCAGTCCGTTGATAAACAGGCACGCAAGCGAAAATGAGGATTTCGGCGTCAGGGCAAGGCGCGAAACCGGAGGCAAAGTCGTGACTTTTGTCGAGGATTTCGCAACGCAGCCATGACGCCGAAAGACCATTTACAGCGCGTGTCCTGTTTTTCAACGGGCTGCTAGCAGGCGAGCCGCGATGCGGCGACTTGCTAGGTCGCTCCGCTGCTGCGAGCGCATTCCCCTTTGAAAAAGTTGGGCCCGCCAATTCGAGTCGGTGGGAAGCATGAAGCCGACGAGCACGTCATCCCGGCGAAAGCCGGGATCCAGGTGGGGCGGCGGTGGCATGCGGCCTGGACCCCGGCTTTCGCCGGGGTGACGAAGATGGCGATGGCGATTGAATTGGCTGGCAAAGTCTCGAAGGGTGGTGCGTGGTTGCAGTCGGACGACCTTCGACTATTCTGCACCAGATGAACGCCCGCGCCTTCCCGGCGCGCGGCGGCATGACAGGGGAGCGAACATGCGACGTACGACCATCCTTGTGGCCTTCATAATCGCGTGCGCGGCCGGCGGTGCGGCGGCGCAGGACTGCGAGGGCCGGGTCTTCGACAGTACCTACGACCTCATCCAGGAAGCGATCTTCGAGAACCGCGGCTGCGCCACCGACGTTTGCCACGGCAGCACCGCCTCGGGCGGCCTCGACCTGCGCGCCGACGTCTCGTACGACGATCTCATCGAGGTGCCGGCCGAGACCGTCTCCGACTCCACCATCCGGGGACTGCGCCGCGTCGTCCCAGGGCAGAAGGACCAGAGCCTGTTGTTCCTCAACCTCGCCGCCGCCACGCTGCCCGAACTCTGGACGGCGCCGCTGCGGTCCATGCCGATCGGCTTGCCGGCCCTGACCATCGACGAGTTGGAGGCGATGCGCAGATGGATCGAGGCGGGCGCACCGCGCGAGGGGACTGTGCCCGGCACCGGCGAGCTTCTCGACGCCTGCCTGCCGCCACCGCGACCGATCGAGATCGAGCCGTTGCCGCTGCCCCCCGCGGGAGAAGGCCTGCAGATCCAGATGCCGAAGTGGATCCTGCCGGCACAGAGTGAGACCGAGGTTTGCTTCGTTTCCTACTACGACGTGAGCGACCAGGTGCCGGCCGAGGCACTCAGCCCCGACGGCGCGAGCTTCCGCTACAAAGACGTGCAGATCCGCCAAGACCCACTCAGCCATCATCTCATCGTCGACCACTACGCCGGCGAAGTCGCCGTCGACGACCCGCGCTGGGGTGCCTATCGCTGTCGAGGCGGCGACAAGGACGGTCAGGAGTGCGCGCCGACCGACCTCGGGTTCTGCGGCGACGACGCGCTGTGCGGCGGCGAGCCCGACAAGGCCATAGCGTGCATCGGCTTCGGTCCGCCCGACGCCACGACCAACGCCAACCGGGTACTCCTGACCCAGGAATCCTCGTTCAGCCAGGCGTACCCGCAGGGCGTCTTCAAGGAGATGCCGGTGCGCGGCCTGCTGATCTGGAACTCGCACGCGTTCAATCTCACCGACTTCGACGGCAAGCTCGAGGCGTGGGTCAACTTCGAGTTCGCCCGCGAAGAGGAGCAGATCCATCCGGTCAGCGACCTCTTCAACGCCATCTCGATCTTCGCCATGAACGTCCCCGCTTTCGGTGCGCAGGAAGTGTGCAGCTTCAACGTGTTTCCGCCCAACACGAAGGTGTTCGAAATCAACTCGCACACCCACAAACGCGGCAAGCTGTTCCGCGTCTACGACGGCCGCTTCGCTTGCGACGGCGGGCCGCGCAACGGCCAGGCGTGTTCTCCGGAAGGCAGCGGCATCGACGGCGTCGACTCGTGTGCCGGCGCGCCGTGCATCTCGCTCGTGCCGCCGGAGTCGGGCGATTGCAACGGCGACGGCCGCCTCGGTATCAACGACCTGGTGGCCTCGGTCGGCGTCGCGCTCGGCAATTCGCCGATGCAGTCGTGCCCGCCGGCCGATCCCAACAGCGACGGGCGGGTTTCGATCGCCGAGTTGGTGAGGATGGTGAGCATCGCCCTCGCCCCGCCGACGCCGCGCGACGCCGCGGAGTCCCTGTTCTACACTAACCTCGTGTACAACGATCCAACCGTGGTGCGTTTCGACCCGCCGATGGAGTTGCCGGGTCCGTCGGGCAGCGCCGCGGCCCGGACGTTCACGTACTGCTCGATCTTCGACAACGGCATCTTCGACCCCGAGGAGGTCAAGCGCCAGTCGACATCGCCGGAGACGCCGCTCGGCGTCTCCGGTCCCGGCGTCGGCGGCCCGTGCGCGACGCCGACCGGTTGCACCGCCGGACTCGTCGGCGCGGCCTGCAGCGGCAACAACGAAGCGGCCCGCGACGCCTCGTGCGACAGCAGCCCGGGAGCCGGCGACGGCGACTGCGACGCGTGCCCGCTACGCGGCGGCGTCACCACCGAGGACGAGATGTTCATCCTGATGGGAGCGTACTTCGTCACGCAGTGACTCTTCCCAAGGACGCGGAGCCGACGCGGTCGCGCCGGCTCCGCGTCCCGAAGTCGATTTCTCCAGACCGATCCCGATCACGATACCAACCACGATCCCGATTCCGACCCCCGAAATCGTCTGGAGCCAGTGCCAGACACTCTTCCACCATTTGGTTGGGCACGGCGCGCGGACTCAGATGCGAACGGATCGACGCCCCGGCGGTTCCGTCGTCCCCTGCATCGGGGTCGGCGTCGGTATCGGAATCGGTATCGAAGCTGACCCCGATCACAACGCCGAAAATGTTTTGAAGCCCCCCCCCGCGGTGCGCCCGGGCTGCCCTCGATGCGCGGCGCTCTCCAAATCACTACGAGTCAAACCCCGGTCGCGCTCTCGATTATTCAATTGCGACCCGCGCGTTCGACATGGTAGAGCCCGCATCACTTGGCCCTTTGTCGGGGGTGTTCGCCGGCACGGGTTGCCGTCGACCAGCGCTTTGTCCGGGGGGACCGTCATGCGCGATGTCGCTGTCATGGTTTTGCGTGCCGTCGTCCTCGGCGCCGTTGTCATCCCCACCCTGGCGCCGTCCATTCGCGCGGCCGAGCCCTTCACCGCCTTCGAAAGCGGGCACGTCCGGCCGCTGGCTCTGTCGCCCGACGGCACGAGACTCTTCGCGGTGAACACACCGGACAACCGACTCGAGATCTACGAAGTCGCCGTCGGCGAACTGACGCACATCGGCTCGATCCCGGTCGGGCTCGAGCCGGTGGCCGTGGCCGCGCGCACCGATACCGAGGTGTGGGTGGTGAACCACCTGTCGGACAGTATCAGCATCGTCGATGTCGGCGCGGCGACCGCGCCGCGCGTCGTCCGCACGCTGCTGGTTGGCGACGAACCGCGCGACATCGTCTTCGGCGGTGACGACTTCGACCGGGCGTTCGTCACCACCGCGCACCGGGGGCAGAACTCGCCGTGGCATGCGACGATCGAGAGCGTCCTGACGACCCCGGGCATCGGGCGCGCCGACGTCTGGGTGTTCGACGCCAACGCCCTCGGCATCAGCGTCGCCGGTACACCGCTTACCGTCGTCACCTTGTTCGGCGACACACCGCGCGCGCTTGCCGTCACGCCGGACGGCGGCACCGTGTACGCGGCCGTGTTTCATTCCGGCAATCGAACGACCGCGCTCTCGGAGGGAGTAGTGCCGGACGGCGGCGAGTCGGCCGGCGGGCTTCCTGAACCGAACAGGAACTTTCAGAATCAGTTTCAGCCCGAGGTCGGGTTGATCGTGCAGTTCGATGGCGCCGCCTGGCGCGACGAGCTCGACCGCGACTGGAGTGGCAGCGTGCGGTTCTCGCTGCCCGATTACGACGTCTTTGCGATCGACGCCGACGCCAACCCGCCGGTGGCCGTCGGCGGTCCGGGCGGCATCCATGCCGGTGTGGGAACGATCCTGTTCAACATGGTCGTCAACCCGATCAATCAGAAGGTCTATGTCGCCAACCTCGAATCGCGAAACCGCGTTCGCTTCGAAGGTCCGGGAACGCACGCCGCCGGGTTCAAACCGGCGGGTGAGCCGGCGAGCGTACGCGGCCACCTGGCTGAGAGCCGTATCACGGTCCTCGACGGCGCCGCTGTACTGACGCGCCATCTCAACAAACACATCGACTACACGAGCTGCTGCGCGCCGCTGCCGAATGCGGAGAACGACACCAGCATCGCGTTCCCGCTCGATATGGCCGTGTCGAGCGACGGCGCGACATTGTACGTCGCCGGTTTCGGCAGCAGCGAGATCGGCGTCTATGACACCGCCGCGCTCGAGAGCGATACCTTCACCCCCGACGCCGCCGACCAGTTGCAAGTGACCGGCGGCGGACCCACCGGTGTCGTGCTCGACGAAGCGCGCTCCCAGCTCTACGTGCTGACGCGCTTCGACAACGGCGTCTCGGTGCTCAGTACGCTCACCGGCGACGAACTCGCGCACGTCCAGATGCACAATCCCGAGCCGGCGGTGGTGGTGAACGGCCGGCCGTTCTTGTACGACGCCGCGCTGTCGTCGAGTCATGGCGATTCCGCGTGCGCGAGTTGTCACATCTTCGGCGACTTCGACAGCCTGACCTGGGACCTCGGTAATCCGGACGGCGTCACCGAGCAGAACCCAGGCCCCTTCGTTGTCGTCGACAACTTTCCCGACTTTCGCCCGATGAAGGGCCCGATGGCGACGCAGAGCCTGCGCGGCCTTGCCAATCACGGGGCCATGCATTGGCGCGGCGACCGGAACCAAAGCAGTCCGGGCACACAGCCCGACGATGGCAGTTTCAACGAGAACAACGCCTTCGGCGACTTCATCGTCGCGTTCTCCGAACTCCTCGGCCGCAATACGAACATCTCCGGCACCGACATGACCCGCTTTCGCCGCTTCATGCTCGAGGTGATGTATCCGCCGAACCCGATCCGCAATCTCGACAACTCGCTGACGCCCGCACAGAACGCCGGCCGCACGTTTTTCTTCGGCCCCGTCTCCGATCAAGTCGCCACATGCAACGGCTGCCACGTGCTGGCGCCCAACGGCAACGCGGTGTTCGGCGTCGCCAAGCCGGGATTCTTCGGTACCGACGGGCGCTTCAGCTTCGAGGGCGAGACCCAACACTTCAAGATCCCGCATCTGCGGAACATGTATCAGAAGGTCGGCATGTTCGGCATGGCGCCGGATCCGTTCTTCAACGTCGGCGACAACGACCCGATGGGCGACCAGATCCGCGGCTTCGGATTCCTCCACGACGGCAGTGTCGACACGTTGTTCCGCTTCCACGACGCGACGGTCTTCAACCAGACCGTCGCAAATCCCGGCGGCATCACGTCGAACCCAGCGGGCGACGCACTGCGACGCCAGCTCGAAGCCTTCATGCTCGCGTTCGACAGCAATCTAGCGCCGATCGTCGGCCAACAGGCGACGTATCTCCCGACGAGCGACGCGACCGTTCTGGCGCGGATCAACCTGATGCTCAACCGCGCCGGTGTCGGCGAGTGCGAAGTCGCCGCGAAAGCGCGTCTCGGCGGTACCGAGCGCGGCGCCGTTTACGTCGGCGGTGGCCTGTTCCAACGCGATCGCGCCATCGAAGCGCCGCTGAGCCTCAACGCGTTGCTCAATCTCGGGCTCAGCGAAGGCGAAGGGACCACGTTCACCTGCGCGCCGCCGGGAAGTGGTACCCGAATGGGCGTCGATCGCGATGGGGACGGCTTCTATGACCGCGATGAGATCGACGCGGGGAGCGATCCAGCCGATCCGCTATCGTTGCCACCCGACGCGTGTAGCAGCGACCCGGAGTGTGACCTTTGCCGGCGTACCGTGGTGACGGCCGCGGCCAGGTATGCACAGGGGACGTCCAAGGCTTTGGTGCGGTGTGAGATGGCCAAAGTGAAGGGAAAGCTACCGGCCGACACGGACTGCTGGAACGAAGACCGCACGGCCCGTGGGACGAACCGCGCAGCCGGAAAGCTCCGCAAGGCCATCGACCAAGCCTGCGGCGGCAGCAACAACTCGTGCGATTTTGGCGGCGGAAGTGATGAGGTCCAACCGTTGCTCCTACAATGGCCGGCCACATGTCCGATCACTAACAATCCGTTCCCCGAGTTCAATTGCTCAACCCCGATTACCGACTGCAGTGGCGTGTTCAACTGCCTGGTGTGCATCGAGCGCGCAGCCATCGATCAGACGCATCAAATCCTGTTCGATGACTTCGCCATCACGGAACCCCCCGCACCGCAGGAGGTCATCCGATGCCAGCAGGCGATCGGCAAGCAGACGCAGCGGTTCCTCGCCGCTCAATCGAAGGCGCTGGCCGAATGCTGGGGTGATCGCATGGCGGAATCCCACGGCGGCGATTGTCCCGATGGGGATTCTCCACCGGGCACACCGCCGCGGATCGCGGCCGACGCGATCGCCAAAGCGCATGCCCGGCGCGTCGACAAGATATGCAGGGCATGTGGCGGCCAGGGCGGACTGTGCGACGGCATCGACGACCTCTCGCCCGCGGCGATCGGCTTCCCGTCGACGTGCCCCGATGTCACCGTGCCCGGCGCCGGTAGTTGCGCGCAGCCGATTTCGACCCTGCAGGACGTCGTCGCGTGCGCCGGCTGCGTCGTCGAACACGGCGCGACTTGTATCGACCGCGTGGCCGTGCCCGAGTTCATGCCCTTCCCGACAGAGTGTATCCAGTGAGCGAGCGTGAGACGGCCTCGACGCCCGCTCCCGAGTCATATTGATCTCAAGCCAGAGCGCGCGCCGAGTCCTACACGGACAGCACGAAGCCCAGTGTCCCGAGCCGGAAGTTCGTTAAAAAATTCCAGCCGCTGTGAGTTCAAAAGCACGTCATCCCGGCGAAAGCCGGGATCCAGGTGGGGCGGCGGTGGCATGCGGCCTGGACCCCGGCTTTCGCCGGGGTGACTAAGTGGGATGGCGAAGGAATTGGCGGGCAAAGCCCAAAGCGGGGATGAGCTCCGGCGTCCGAGGAGTATGTAAGCGAACGAAGGACTCAGGACACTCGTCGTCCCCTTACCTCGGGGTCGGAGTCGGTATCGGAATCGGTGTCGAACCTGATCCCGAACCCGATACCGACTCCGACTCCGACTCCGATCCCGACCCCGACCCCGATTCCGATCCCGACCCCGAGTCGGTTCGGGGCACGCCGCTCCAGATGCCCGTGATTCACGTGGCGGCACCGGACAGTCGCCACGGTTGACGGACGCGCCCGACGTCGATCACTGTGGCTCCCATGAAACTCGGTCGACTCGGTTGCTGGACGTTCCTCGACATGTTGTCGGCCGATGAGGCCGTCGATTTCGCACAGAAGCTGGAGGATTGGGGGTACGGCGCCCTGTGGATCCCGGAAGCGGTGGGCCGCGACCCGTTCGCACTGCTCGCCTTCGTCGCCGCACGGACGGAGCGCTTGGTTCTGGCCACCGGCATCGCCAACGTCTACGCGCGCGATCCGATGTCGCTGCGCGCCTTGCAGCAGACGATGGCCGAACTGTCCCACGGCAGGTTCGTCCTCGGGCTCGGCGTCTCGCACAAACCGATGGTCGCGGATCTGCGCGGCCACGACTACGCCAGGCCGCTCAGCACGATGCGCACGGTGTTGGAGTCGATGAAGCGCTCTCTCTACCTGGGACCGACGCCGACCGAGGAAGCGCCGGTCGTGATCGGCGCGCTGCGTCCGAAGATGCTCGCCCTCGCGGCCGAGCTGGCGCAGGGCGCTCATCCCTACAACGTCCCGCCCGAACACACCGCGAGGGCGCGCGAGATTCTCGGCGCCGGCCCCCTGCTCTGCCCTGACCAGAAGGCCATCCTCGTCAAGGACGCGACACGCGCTCGCGAACTCGGCCGCCAGCACCTCGCGACCTACCTCGGGTTGCCCAACTACCGCAACAACTGGCTGTCGCTCGGCTTCGAGGAGGCCGACTTCGAGCACGGCGGTAGCGACCGGCTGATCGACGCCGTGTTCGTCTGGGGCGGCGAGTCGGCCATCGCCGCGCGCATCCAGGCCCACCTCGACGCCGGAGCGGATCACGTCTGCCTGCAGCCGATCCGTGGCGATGGCCAGCTGGGACCGGACCTCACGATCCTGGAGATCTTCGCACCGGCGAAGAATCACTAGCAGTCAGTTGAAAAACAGGCGCGAGGGCGAAAACGAGGATTTCGGCGTCAGGGCAAGGCGCGACACCGGAAGCAAAGTCGTGACTTTTGTTGAGGATGTCGCAACGCAGCCATGGCGCCGAAAGACCGTTTGCAGCCCGCGTCCTGTTTTTCAACGGGCTGCTAGCTGGCTCCCGCCTGCGACCGACAGAGCCCCACGGTTGATACCGATTCCGACCCCGATTCCGACCCCGAATTGTTTGGATACACTTCTCCACCGTTTGATTGGGTCACGGCGCGCGGAGTCCGACGCGAACGAAACGACGCCCCGCCGGTCCCGTCGTCCCCTGCGTCGGGGTCGGCGTCGGTATCGGAATCGGTATCGAACCTGACCCTGATGCCACTGGCGATACCGCCCCCGGTTCCGACTCCGATCCCGCTCGATCGAATCACCCGAACAGCCTCGGACCGATCCCGAGCACGGTTCGCCACGACCGCTCAAGTTGCGTATACACCTCCCCGATGCCCGGACCGATCACGACCCGAATCGCGGTAGTTCTCGTGGCTGCGTTCGCAGCCGCCGCCTGCACACAGCGCCTCTACGAAGGTCCGGATCTGCCGGCGCAGGACATCGCGGTGGTCCACGTCGGCGACACCTCGGTTCTCAACGTCGACGACCGCTTCAACTTCGCCCTACCGCCGGGCATGAAGCGACTGGAGCTGGCACCGGGGCCGCACCGGATCGTACTCGGCTTCCAACGACCGGCGACGACCATCGGCATGCGCGATGTGCCGGCCCAGCATGGCGTCGGGACCTGCACTCTCGATTTCGTCGCGGCGGCGGGGGGCAACTACTGGCTGGGTTCGCGCCCAGTCGGCACCGACTGGACGATGCGCCGCTGGGACGGCGCATGGGAAGGCTGGGTTCGCGACCCGTCCATCGGCGCCGAGGACGACATCGTCGCCCGCTGCAAGTCGGGCGACGCCGACGCGGTGCCGGCGTTCGTGCCAGCGGCCGCGCCCGTGCCGCCGACACCGGCAGCGGCCGTCGTCGTCGCGCCGGCGCCGAGGCAGGCCGCGGTACCCGCGCCCGCCGTGTCGCGACCGGCGGTCGCCGCGCCGCCCGTTGCCGCACCCCCGGTCGCGGCGCCGGTTCCCCCCGCCCCGCCCGCGCCCGCCCGTGTCGAACAGGTGCACGACCAGTGGCTCCGGCTCGGCACGTGGAATCTGCGCGGCTTGGGCACCGACGGCGATCGCGACTACGCGAGCATCGCCGCGGCGATCGACGCCAATTTCGACATTTTGACCCTGACCGAGCTCGCGGACGTCGAGGGCAGTCATCCTGGCTACGACCGGCTGCGGAGCGCTCTCGGCGATACGTGGGCAGCTCTGCTGAGCGACGCATCCGGGCAAGGCACCGCGTCGGACCGAGCCGAGCACTACGCGATCGTCTACCGACGCGCCCGCCTGCGGCCGTGTCCCGGCTGGCAACGACTGCGCTACACCACCGATCCCGACGGCGGGGCGCGCGAAGCGGGCGGCTTCCAGCGCGAGCCGGCCTTCGCCTGCTTCGAGGCCGGCGAGCCGGCCGGCCGCTTCATGCTGGGCGCGTATCGCGCTACCTCAGCGGAAAACGGGGACGACATCGCCGCCGAGGTCGCGCTCCTCGACGCCGTGTTCGCCGCCATGTCGCGAGCGCGGCCCGATGTGCGCGACCTCATCATCGCCGGGCAGTTCCACCTCGAAGCAGCCGAGATCGAGAGCGTCACCGCGGCGCTCGTGCGCACGCGTGGCGGCGGCGCGGCGCTGAACCTGCTCGGCGAACCGACGCAGGGCCTGCGCGATCACGTGGTGGTCCGCGACGCCGATACGACGACGGAGACCAACGGCGACAGTTCGGTGCTCGACGTGCGGGGCGGCGCAGCCTCCCCGCGCGACTTCCGCCGCTCCGTCAGCGACCACCTGCCGGTGATGCTCCGCCTTCGGGTCTCGCCGTCCGAGGTGGATTGACGACCGGGACCCGAGCACCCGGCTGAACGTCGCCTCGCAGCGCGGGCGCGCGACCGATATCACCTGCTCACTTCGGAAGGGATGCCTGTACCAGCTCGACGCGCCGATTCGCGCCCCGACCGGCTTCGCTGGCGTTCGTGAACACCGGCGCCAGCGGCCCGACACCGTGCGCCTTCAATCGCTCGCGCGCGATCCCGTGCTCGCCCACCAACGCTTCGACCACCGCCGCGGCGCGGTCGGCGGACAGCTTGGAATTGTAATCAAACGCGCCGGTCAGGTCGGTGTGGCCGACGACGTAGAACCGCATCGCCGGCTGCTTCTCCTTCAGGAAGCGCGCAATCTCCATGAGCGCGGGCTTCGACTCGGGCTTGAGCGTCGCTTTGTCGTGGTCAAAGAACAGTCCCTCGAGGACGGTGCGTCCCTTCTCCTCGATATCCTCGCCAATCGCGTCGGCGTTGGCGGTCACCAGCCCGGTCTCGGCGGCCTTCTCCTCCACGACGTCGATGAGCGTCAGAACCTCCGTCGCGGAATGTTGGTAGGTGTGCACGACGACCCACAGAGTCCCTTCCGGGCGCGCCTTCTTGCCGACGACGACTCCGCGGCCGCCAGACGTCGAAGTGCCATGACTCATATCCCTGACCGGGGCGTTGTCCGCATTGGGGTCGTTCGCTCTAGTAGCCGTGCCGTACCAGGATCGTCCGGCCGGATCCGTAGCCTTTTTCGAGTCGACTCCCTCGACGACGATCTCGAACCCCGCCGCGGCGATCGCGTCGCGGTAGTTCTTCCACACCTCGCTCTGGGTGCGTTCCGCGGCAAGGCGGTAGAAGATCCGCGTCACCCTGCCCTCGGTGTCGATCCACTCGTCGATCGCGCGGTACCCGGTCTCGGGACCGACGGCGATGCGGTACTTCATGTAGTTCTCGACGCGGTACCAGGCGATCTCCGAACCCGGATACCGCGAGATCGCCGGATGGTCCTTCGATCCCTCGACATCCGCCGCAGCCGCGACCCCGATGGTGGCGGCGATGGTGACCAGAGCGATGACGTTTCGCATTCGTACCCCCCGTGCGATTCGATCCAGAACAACCCGACGACCCTATGAAAACTCGAGAGCTCCTGGCAACCCCTTGGAGGCTTACACACTGGCCACGCATTGACCGCATCATCGAAAACATGCGACGAGTCGGCTCTCGACGTTGGAGCGTTTGTAACTCGCGCTCGCGTCGAACAAAACGCGACCATGGCACTTCCCGCACCGGACGGTCGCGCCAGCGGCTCCCCGCAAACCTACTCTACGCGGGCTCATCTGGCCCTGCTGGTCGTGATCGTCCTCATCGGTGCCGGTCTGCGCCTTTGGCGGATCAACTGGGGCCTCGCCGACCGACTCGCGTTCGCCGACGAGACGTACCTATGGAAACCCCTGCTCGAGGCGTTCGTGCCGATCGGCCTTCACTCCTTCTTTGACACACCGCTCTTCTACCCGACTCTGTACCACTACCTCGCCGGCCTCACGGCGTGGGCCGCCGACGCGGTGGGTATCATCGACGCCCGGTCGCCCGACGGAACCTTCGAGATGCTGTCGATCGCCAGGCTCCTCTCCGCCGCGTTCGACTCGGCGACGATCGCCGTGCTGTATCGCATCGGAGCGGTCTATTTCTCACCCGCGACGGGGCTGCTCGCCGCCGCGTTCGTCGCGGTGACGCCGCTGCATGTCCTCCAAACGCACTACGCGTCGGTCGATCCGTTGCTCGGTTTCGCGACGACCCTGGCGGTGCTCGCCGCCTGTCGCCTGCACTTCTCGCCGGATCGCGGCGCGGCGATCTGGTCGGGAGTCTGCGCGGGGCTGGCCTTCACCGCCAAGTACACGGGACTCCAAGCGTTGGGACTTCCGGTCTTCGCGCTACTCGCGCACACCGGCAGTCCCGCCGGGTGGCGGGCGGCACTTCGCCTCTCAATTCTCGGCTGGGTGCTGCTCGCTTTCGCGGCGACCACGGCGGTCACCTGCCCGCCGTGCGTCCTAACACCGTCGAAACCTCTCAATCAGATCACCAGACACGCCGAGATCGTCACCCGCGCCGCGACGGTGTTCCGCAACAACGAACTCGCCGAATCGCTCGGTTGGTACGGCAAGCCGTACCTGTATCAGATCGTCGCCGGCCTGCCCTTCGTCCTCGGATGGGCCCTCTATCTCGCCACGGCGTTCGGGATCGTTCGCGCCGTGATACGCCGCACTCCAGTCGATGTGATCGTGCTGCTCCACATCGCGACCCTCTTTCTGTTCGTCGCGGGATCGGACGTGACGTTCCCTCGCTACCTTCTTCCCCTATTGCCGGCTTGCTGCCTGCTGGCGGCGCGCGGCGTCCAGGATATCCGCCGCGACGCCATTCGACGGGTCGTCGCGGTGGCGGTCCTCGGCTACACGTTCGCCTTGAGCGCGTCCCAAGTCGACCGATTCTCGTACGACCAGCAGCGATCGGTGGCGAGGTGGATCAAGACCCACGCCGCCGACACCATGCAACTCGACCGCAGGCCGGTGTGCGGCGTCGCGGTCGGCTACCAGAGCGTCCCCGGCGACCAGATGTTGTTCACGTACTTCACACTGACGGATCCGCTCGAGGATCTCGGAATCGACGTCCGCCCGCTATCGGTACACCAGTGGTTTCAACCCGACGTCGACTTTCTCGTCCTTTCGGAGTGGTTGATCACCAGCGCGCGTCGCGACGAGCCGGACGGCGACCTGGCGCGCGCGCTCGACCGCCTCACCTCGGCCGCGTCGCCGTACGAACCCGGGCCGGTGTGGCGACCGGAGTTCTTCACCAGCGGCCTCTACACGATCCTCGATCCGGCGTTCATCGGCGACCTGTGGCAGGGCGAGATCGGGTTCCGCGTCTTCGTGCGGAAGCCCGACGGCTGATCGCGAAACTCGGAACCGAGCGCGGCCGCTCAGCAGCCATTGAGAGCGGCGCCGACCGCGCGAACGAGCTGCGCGATTCCGACGCAGCCGAGCGAACTTTGACATGGGTAGCCCGCCGCGCAACGCTCGCCCGGCGCACGCCCGAGCGCGATGCTGACGGCGGCCACGAGCTCGGCGACCGTGGTCCGGCCGTCGCCGTTGCAGTCTCCGGGACAGTGATTCGGAATCGCAGGCGTCGGGGCCGGCGTCGGCACCGGCACGTCGACGGACGCCAGCAGCGCGTCGATCCCGACTCCACGCGGTGGAGCGAGCACGGAAGACGGCGGTTTACCGGTTCCGAGCCAGTGCGCCGGGATGTTGCCAAACACACGGCGCAGCGGTTGTGAGGGTTGCCGCCGCGGGTCGTCTTGAGACGGCAGATCTGGCCGGAACGACAGAGCCCCGAGCGAGAGACCGCGCCAACCGGTCGCCGTATGACACGACAGACAGAAGGGATTGGCGGACGAATCGGGACGCGGTTCGCCGAACAGCAGCGGTCCCTCGGGAAACGTCAACGCCTCGCGCACGCGCCGCAGCGACGCCGGAACAACGCCCTCGGCCGCGCGGTCTCCACCGACATCGCCGTGAAAGCACAAATACACGCCGGTCGACTGGACTCCCGCGACTTCCGCGATCCGCTCGTGCGCGTCGTCTGGATACCTTTCGCTGAGAACCTTCCAACTCGCCGCGCGCGGATCGTCGGCGGCGAGCGGCACCTCCGTCAGCGTTCCGCGCGCGTGATTGCACGCGACCTCCGCTCCGACATCCTGGGCGACGATCTTGAATTCATCGATCCATCCGACGACACCATCGCCCGGTGCGTCCGGGTGACCGCCTACATACAGTTCGCCGGAGGCGGTGGGCACCAAGGGTTCCGCCCATTGCCACTCCTCGAGGAGGAACCCGTCGTGGTACACGAGAACGCGCGCATCGCCGGGCAGAAACTGCACACCGAGATGGCTCCAGGCGTCCCGCTCCAATCGCGTCGGGAGGGCCACCGCGTGGACCTCATCGCCATGCGCGTCGCGAAATCGAATCTCACTCCGCCCCGCGATCGCGACCCGTTCGCCGCCGGGAAACCCGTACAAGATTCGCTCGACGCCGTCGTCTTCGATGTGGACGTTCAGAAAGACTCCCACGTACCACGGGGTGCCGGCCACATCGCGAGGCTGCGGCGGGATCGCGTAGCGCACGCCGGAACTTCCGTCGACCCACAAACCTCGCCCGCGCACACCGCCCAACGCCACCGGCTCCACCCGCGCGGCGCCAAACCCCACACCGGCGGCCGGCACGTGCCAGCGGTCGGCGGGAGCCGTGGCGGCGTTCTGGATCCGCACCGGCCCCGTCAACGGTCGGCCACCGTATCGCAACAGCGAGCGCCTGATGTCGTCGTGCTCGAAAGACGTCGCCGCCACCATTTCGGAGATCACGAACGAGTCGGGATTGATGAAGTCGTCGAAGGCGATCTCGTCCGACGCCTTGCCGTTGCTGGCGATCCAGACGACGTCGCGCGACGTCGCCGGAAACAACGGCGGGTGCGCGTGGAACAGGTTCTCGAGCGAATCGAAGATGGCGAGGTTGTGGGCGCTGGCGAGGGGATGTCCCACCTCGCCGGTGTCTCGTCCGGAACCGACCCGCACTTCGACGCGGCGCCGCTCCGGCGCGCCGTCCTCGTAGAGCTCGACCATGCGGTGTCCATCATCGGCGACCATCAGTGACCAGTCGGTGTTGTTCAGAATACCGTCGAGTTGGACCATCTTTCCGTGCGTCCACAGCCCCATCACGCTGTGGCCACGGGTCGGCTGCCGCGTCTCCTGAACATCCGGACAACCGGGGGTGAGGCAGCGCGCGGGGTAATAGGTCGCCGCCCGCGGGTCGAGCAAAGGAAAGAACTCATCGTCTTCGTCGCGTACCAACGTCTCGCCGACGATGGTGAAGAAGAGGTTTGCGCCGCGGCGATCGATCCACGGATACGATGCCTTGAGGTCGGCTCCGTCGGGGATGAGTGCGCCCTCCGCATCGCGAAAGGGATGCACGGCGAACCCGTACAGATTGTTGATCCGGAGATCGTAGGGCGCGTGCGAGATCGGATACCACTGCCGCCACTGCGCGACGTCACAGGGATCGGCGCCGCCGGGGTAGAAGGAGTACACGATGTCGACGAAGTGCGAACGCTGATCGGATCCACTGGGGTTCCGCCACACGAACTCGGGCGTGTCGATCCGAGCGACGATGAGGTGTCCGTCGTTCGTGACGGCGACCTCCAACAGGAACTGTCCGGGTACGATCGCGCCTTCGACCGGCTCTCCGACCACGACATCGGCGATCGATGCGCCGGCCGTCTTTGGGTCGGAGACGCGGACCGTGATCGGCACGCCCCACAGGCGTTTCATCGGCAGGATCGAATCGATCCGCGTGCTGGCGACTACCGTCAGGTCGTAACAGTCGTCCCGCAGGAGTGTCCCGCATCCGTAGGGCGACGGCGACTCACCGGCCCGCGGGTGCTCGGGTGTCGGGTCGCACAGGGTCACATGGTCGGTAAGCGGCGCGCCGCCGCCGCGAAAGCGGGACTCAGCCATGGCAAATGGCTGCAGATCATCGAGCATGCCGATTCCGGGTTCACTGTCGCCAAAAGAGCGATCGAGATACTCCGGCACGATGAGATGAAAGCGCAGCATGCCGTCCAGCATCTTGGAGTGCAGTCCGACGCGCCCATCGGCACTCGTCCGCAGCGGCGGAACGTGAGGCCGCGTAAACTCACCGTTCTCGACGAGTCCGACGTCGCGCAGCGGGTACGGTACCGCCGGCAAACGCGATTCCCCGGCAACCGCCCGTCCGGCGGCGATCGAGCCCATCAACATCAGCGTCACTATCGCCACCGCTTCGACGCGGCTCCGCGCCCCACGAGCTGGCGACGGCCTCGCACCGAGCCGCCGCACTCCGAAGCGGCACCCACCGCTCGCCCGCCACGGTTCTATTGCGGCTGACCCGACGCCCGACATGCCGATGCCGTTCAATCCCCCGCGCGCTCGGCGTAGCCCAGGCGCCGCAGGATCTCCATCACGGCTTCGTCTGGTTTGCGCCGAGCTTCGGCTTTGTCGGTGATGCCCGGATCGACACGTGCGCGGCGCGCGGCCTCGAGTTTTGCCTGCATCGCCGCGCGGACTTCCGCGCGTTCCCCCGGCTCGATCAAGACTTCGCTCAGGTCCTTACCGACCTCGTACAGCATGTCGCGCTCGGCGATGCTGTCCCTGACCAGCTTGTACTCTCCGTCGATGACCGCCTCCAGCCAGGGTCGATCCGGCGACAAGGTCTTCAGCCCCGACTCCGGCGGCGCGTACGCCAACTCGGCCACGACTGGCACATCTGCAGGCTCGCTGCCGTCGGTGAGAAGCGCACTCAGAGACGGCGAGTCGTAAACCGTTGATTCGTACGGAATGCCGACGAGATCGAGAATCGTCGGCACCAATCCCACCAGAGACACCGGACGCGATACGACGCGGGGCGCCGATCCGCCGGGCACTTTCACGACCAGTGGAACACGGAGCAGGATTTCCGAAAGGCTGTTGCCGTGACCGAGCCACCCGCGCTCGAGAAACTCCTCGCCGTGATCGGCGGTCACGACGACGATCGAGTCGTCGAAGACGCCGGCGGCGCGCATCGCGCCGATCAACGAGCCGACTCCGGCGTCGGTCACACGGATCTCCTCGTCATAGAGATCGCGCAGATAGCCGACCTCTGCCGGGTTCAGGGACGGCTCGAGCACGCGCAGCAGCATGGCGAGGTGACCGGGAGCAACCCGCCCCTCGGGAGCACCGGCGAAGGTCACGTCGTCGTGATCCATGAACGAGTCGTGCGGGTCGAAGAAGTGGACGAAGAGAAAGAACGGGCGCTCCTGTTTCGCCAGTTGCTCGATGTATCGACCGGCGCGCTCCGCTACACCGGCGGTCGAGACGTGTTGCGGCCCCTTGCCCTCGCTGTCGTCGAACTGCGCGAAGCCCCGCTCGAAGCCCCATCGCGAGCCGATGAGGAGATGGCTCACGACCCCGGCGGTCGCGTACCCTTCGGCCTCGAGCCGCTCGGCGAGAGTCTCGATCTGGTCGGGGATCCCTCGGTACATGTCCGTGACGCCGTGGCTGGACGGCACGCGTCCGGTGAACATGGACGCAACCGACGGCTTCGTCCACGACGACGTGGCATACGCACGGTCGAAGCGGACCCCTGCTCCGGCGAGCGCATCGATTTCCGGAGAGGTGTCGCGCCCATACCCGTAAGCTCCGAGGTGGTCGGACCGCAGCGTGTCGATGACGATCATCACGATATTGGGACGAGCGTTGCCGGCGGCTCGCATCGGCGCCGAGACCGCTGGATCGGAAGCGCCGGACGCGGGCGCTTCTCCGCGATTCGTATCGCATCCGACCAACGCCACCACGAGCACCCAACCAGCGACGATCCGCCGTGCCACGCTGCCCGCAGGGCGATCCGCGCCAGACCGCGAGCGTTGCGCGAACGTCCGAGCGGGCGCGCCCGAGAGGGAACGACGGATCATCCGGCGTCTATACATGGGCGGATCCCCACCAGCCAGAGTGAACCGTCAGGCTTTCCGGGCGCGATGCGACCCTGTAGTTAGGGCGGCAATGGCAAGTTCCCTGCCCTCGAGCAGTGTCATCGTCACGACGTACAACGATCCGGACAAGCTGGCGCTGGTCCTCGCGGGACTGGCTCGCCAGAGGGTACAGCCCGGCGAGATCGTCATCGCCGACGATGGCTCGACGTTCGACACGGAGCGGTTGGTGGAATCGTGGCGCGGGCGCATGCCGGCGCCGCTGACGCACGTCTGGCAGGCGGATCGCGGCTTTCGCAAGATGCGCGTCTGCAACCTGGCCGTGCTGCACAGTCGGGGCGAACGACTGCTGTTCCTCGATGGCGATGCGGTTCCGCACTACCTCTGGGTCGAGGATCACCTGGTCGACGCGCACCGCGCCGACGTCCTGTGCGGGCGGCGCGTGAAACTGGGACCCGCGGCGACCGCGCGGGTCGACGCCGCGTGCGTGCGCGACGGCGAGCTCGAGCGGCCGACCGGTCCGCTTCTCGCCAGCGCTCTACGCGGCGGAACCAAACGATACGCCCTCGGCATCCGGCTGTGGCCGCCGCTGGCCCATGCGCTGCATCCCCGACCGCGTAAGTTGATGGGCGTCAACTTCTCAGTGTCCCGACGCGCGTTCGAGGCGGTAAACGGCTACAACCACGACGCACCGGCCAAGCGAGAGGACCGCGAACTGGAGCTTCGCCTGCTCCGCTCGGGGGCGCGTTTCGCCGCGTTGCTCAACCGCGCCATCGTCTACCACCTCCACCATCCGCACGCCCCGGCCTCGGCCGGCGACGAACAGCACATGACCGAGCTCGAGTGCGGCAGCGACATCATCTGCCGCAACGGCCTGCGTCAGGTCGCCGACGGCGGTGAAGCAACCGACCGAAGGGTTGCGTGATGGCGCTGACCCGGCTGCTGGTCGCCAACCGCGGTGAGATCGCCGTGCGTATCCTGCGCACGGCCGCGGCGATGGGCATCGAATCCGTCGCCGTGTACTCCGCCGATGACGATCGCTGCCTGCACGTGCGGCGCGCCGACCACGCCGTCGCCTTGCGCGGACACGGGCCCGCCGCCTACCTCGACGGCGCCGCGCTCGTCGCCGTCGCCGGCGACCACGGCTGCGACGCGATCCATCCGGGGTATGGCTTTCTCAGCGAGAACGCCGCCTTCGCCGCCGCGTGCGAGGAGGCGGGACTGCGCTTCGTCGGGCCGAGCGCCGATACGCTGCGCGTCCTCGGCGACAAATCCGCGGCACGCGGACTGGCGGAACGCTGCGCCGTCCCGGTGTTGCCGGGCACGGGCCGCATCGATGACCCCGCGGCGGCACAGGCGTTCTTCGCCGACCTCGGCGACGGCGCCGCGGTGATGGTCAAGGCGATCGCCGGTGGCGGCGGCCGCGGCATGCGGGCCGTCACCTCCGCCGGCGAACTCGAAGCGGCGCTGCGCCGCTGCCGGGCCGAGGCGCTCGCCGCCTTCGGGATCGGCGACATCTACCTCGAGAAACTGCTCGTCGCGCCACGCCACATCGAAGTCCAGATCGTCGGCGACGGCAGCGGCCGCTGCGTCCCACTCGGCGAGCGCGACTGCTCGATCCAGCGCCGCCACCAGAAGCTGATCGAGATCGCCCCGGCCCCACGGATTCCGGGCACCTTGCGCGCCGCTCTCATCGACGCCGCGCTGCGGATGGCGCAGCACCTCTCCTACCGCAGCGCCGGAACGTTTGAGTTTCTCATCGACACCGGTTCTGGATCGTTCTACTTCATCGAAGCGAACCCACGCCTGCAGGTCGAGCACACCGTCACCGAAGAGATCAGCGGCATCGATCTGGTGGCGGTGCAGTTGCGCATCGCCGCCGGCGCGACGCTCGCCGACATCGGCCTGGCGACGCCTCCGCCGCTGCGCGGCACCGCGCTGCAGATGCGCGTCAACACCGAGACGGTCGACCGCGATGGCGGCGTCCGCCCGAGCCGCGGCACGCTGCGGGCCTTCGATATCCCATCCGGTCACGGCGTGCGCACCGACACGGCCGGCTATACGGGCTACAGTCCGAACCCGAACTTCGACTCCCTGGTCGCCAAGGTCGTCGTGCACAGCGACGATTCGGACTTCGCCACCGCCGTTCGCAAGGCTCAACGGGCCCTGCGCGAGCTGCGCATCGACGGCGTCGAAACGAATCAGGCGTATCTCGATCGCATCCTCTCGCATCCGGATTTCGCCGCCGCCCGGTTTCACACTGACTTCGCCGCGAGTTGCACCGCCGGGCCCGATGACGGCGTCGCGCCGCTGTTCTTCTCGGCCGATGCGCCCGTGCCAGGTCGAACGACCGTCGGCGCCCGCGTCGACGCGGGCGACCCGCTTGCCGTGCTCGAGCACGGCAAGACCCAATCGACGGATGCGGACGGGGGCCCGGCCGCTGACGTCGGCGCCGTCGTCGCGCAACTCCAGGGCACGGTCGTCAGCGTCGAGGTGGAAGCGGGCCACCGCGTCGTCGCCGGACAGGAGATCATCGTCCTCGAGGCGATGAAGATGCACCACGTCGTCGCCGCCGAACGCGCCGGCGTGATCCGCGCCGTGTACGTCGCGCCAGGCGACACGGTCGCCGAGGGCCAGCCGTTGTTCGCTCTCGATGGGTCGGCGGACGACACGGCCGCGGCGGGTCCGTGCGCGGCGGTCGACCTCGACGCGATCCGCCCCGACCTCGAAGAGGCGCGGCGGCGCCACGACATCGGACTCGACGCGGCGCGCGTCGAAGCCGTCGAGCGACGGCACGCGAGCGGGCGGCGCACGGCGCGGGAGAACATCGCCGACCTCTGCGACGCGGGGTCGTTCGTCGAGTACGGTGCCCTGGTGATCGCCGCGCAGCGGCGCCGCCGTCCGGTCGAGGAGCTGATCGAGCGCACTCCGGCCGACGGCCTGGTGGCCGGCATCGGCCGGGTCAACGGCGAGATGTTCGGCGCCGACGCGTCCCAGTGCGTCGTGACCTCCTACGACTACACGGTGCTGGCGGGAACCCAGGGGCTGCAGAACCACCGCAAGAAGGACCGCATGTTCGAACTCGCCGCCGAGCGGCGCCTGCCGGTGGTGCTGTTCGCCGAAGGCGGCGGCGGCCGACCGGGCGACACCGACGGCACCGGCGTCACCGGCCTCGACTGCATGGCGTTTCGGCTGTTCGCCGAGCTGAGCGGCCTGGTGCCGCTGGTCGGTATCACCACGGGCCGCTGCTTCGCCGGCAACGCCGCCCTGCTCGGCTGCTGCGACGTCGTCATAGCGACGCGCGGATCGAACATCGGCATGGGCGGCCCGGCGATGGTCGAAGGCGGCGGCCTCGGGGTGTTTCGACCGGAAGAGATAGGACCGTTGGCGGTGCACGAGCGCAATGGCGTGGTCGACCTCGCCGTCGCCGACGAGGCGGAAGCCGTCGCTTTCGCGCGGCGCTACCTGGCGTATTTCCAGGGTGATCTCGCGCAGTGGGAGTGCGCCGACCAACGCCACCTGCGGCACGTCGTCCCCGACGACCGGTTGCGCATCTACGATGTTCGCGCCGCCGTGACCGCCATTGCCGACACCGGATCGGTTCTCGAGCTGCGGTCTGGATTCGCCCCGGGAATGGTCACCGCGCTGGCGCGCGTCGAGGGACGTGCCGTCGGGATCGTCGCCAACAACCCGGTCCACCTCGCCGGCGCCATCGACAGCGACGGCGCCGACAAGGCCGCCCGATTCATGCAGTTGTGCGACGCCTTCGATCTGCCGATGGTGTTCCTCTGCGACACGCCGGGAATCATGGTCGGACCCGAGATCGAAAAGACGGCGCTGGTGCGGCACGCCGCGCGGATGTTTCTCACCGGAGCGAGCCTGACGGTTCCCTTCTGCACCATCGTACTGCGCAAGGGCTACGGGCTGGGGGCGCAAGCGATGGCCGGCGGCAGCTTCAAATCGCCGCATTTCACCGTGGCGTGGCCGAGCGGAGAGTTCGGCGGCATGGGACTCGAGGGCGCGGTGAAGCTCGGCTTTCGCCGCGAGTTGGCGGCCGTCGCCGACCGCGCGGAGCGACAAGCGTTGTTCCAGCAGATGGTCGATCGCATGTACGAAGTCGGCAAGGCGGTGAACATCGCCTCCAGCTTCGAGATCGACGACGTCATCGACCCCGCCGACACACGCCGCTGGATCGCTTCGATACTGCCCCGCGGCCCACGCGCCACACGCACCGTCAAGAAACGGCCGCTGGTCGACTCCTGGTGACCGTGCGGTAGAGAGGACGTCCCCATTGCTGCACATCTATATCGATGCCGACGCATGTCCGGTGAAGAACGAAGTGTATCAGGTCGCCAACCGTTATCGCCTCAACGTGACCGTGGTGGCGAACGCCCGGATGCGCGTCCCGGACGAGCCGTGGATTGCGCTCGAGGTCGTGGGCGGCGCCTTCGATGAGGCCGATGACTGGATCGTCGCGCACGTCGAGCCGCACGACATCGTCATCACCGCCGACATCCCGCTCGCCAGCCGCTGCCTGCAGGCGGGCGCCCGCGCGATCGGCACGTCCGGCAGGTCGTTCACCGACGACAACATCGGCTCCGTCGTCGCCACCCGAGACCTGATGGCGGAGCTGCGCAGCGCCGGCGAGGTGACTGGTGGGCCGCCCCCGATCGGCAAGCGCGACCGCTCGCGGTTTCTACAAAAGCTCGACGAAGTGATCCAGGCGATCCGCCGCGATCACCGCGACGCGGTTCCCTGAGCGAACGCGGCCGGATTACGGCCGCCGCCCGTGGATGTGGTACGGCACGAAGTAGCGAGGATCGTCGTCGCGTGACACCAGTTCGAATCCCGCCCGGGTGAGGAACTCCTCGACGAACGCGCGCGTCCGAAACTCCTCGCCTTCGCCCCGGTCGGCGCGAAAGTCATGGGCGCACACGCAGGTCCAGAGGACGCGCTTCATCGCCTCCATCATGCCTGGCAGGGCAAAGCGCTCGGCGCCCTCGATGTTCATCTTGAGGAAATCGATTCGCGTGATCGCGTGCCGCTCACACAGCTCGTCGAACGTGACCCCCTCCACCGGAAAGGACGTGGGGCTGGGCGCGCCGTCGCGCACGTAGTTGGACTCCCAGTTCGGCAGCGTCTCGATCTGGAAGTCGCCCGGTCGTTCGACGCACGCCAGGTTCAAGCAGGTGACGTTGCGCAGCGAGTGTTCCTCGCACAGCGCGGTAAGCGACGCGAACGTGTCCGGGTGCGCCTCGATCGCAAATACGCGACCGGTCGGACCGACGGCGCGCGAGAACGCATAGACATCCTCGCCGCGGCCGGCGCCGAGGTCCACGAGAACATCGCCGACCCGCGGCTCGTATACGTGGAACCAGTAATCGCGCGCGTCCCGCAGGTATCTCTCCAGCAGATCGGACGGTTGGGGCGGCGTTGCGGTCGACATCGGTTTCCTCGCAATGGTCAGGGGGCGCCCGAGCAGCGGAACAGGGCGGCGCGTACGGCGCGGATCAGCTCGTTGACTTCGACGATGCCGTTGCCGCTACCGTCGTGTACCGCGCAGCGCGCCAGCGGAGCGATCCCGAGGTTGATTCGCACCCCGAGGATGATCTCGTTGATCTCCACGCTGCCGCTGCCGTCGCAGTCGCCGTAGCAGGGGCCCGGAGTCGGACTGTTCGTCGGCGTGCGTGTGATGGTCGGGGTACGCGTAATGGTCGGTGTCGCGGTCGAGGTCGGAGTGTTCGTGCGGGTGGCGGTGTGGCTCAGCGTCGGCGTGGCGGTGGGAATCGGCGGCGCGCCGAGGGATAGACGACCGGCGCCGAGGCGGTTGTCCCAGCCCGGCGGCCCGATGTCGACGGCGCGCTGCTCGAGGAAATCACGCACCTGCGCGGGCGACCACGTGGGGTGGGCGCTCAACACGAGCGCGGCCGCGCCGGCGACGTGTGGAGCGGCCGACGAGGTGCCGTAGAACGAGCGCGGTCCGTAGCTCGACGTCGACACGCCGTCGTACGCGCCGATGTTCGGCTTGATGAAGCCGCCGCCGGCCGTGCCACCGGGGCCATTGGCGGGCCCCTCGGAGCTGAACTGCTCCTGCGCGAACGGCTCCACGACGTCGATCGCTCCCACCGTGACTGCGTCGGGGGAGTCGGCGAGGTTCACCAGACTGCGCATCTCCAGGCGATCGTTCAACGGCATCAGAATGCTCTCGGTCTCGGAGATCTCGAGTAACGCCGTCGCCTCGAAGTTCACCGGCCGATCGCCGCGCGATCGTCGGATCTGAAAGCCGTAGGGAACCGAATCCCCGTGAGTTCGGATCGACGCCGTCTCGACGGGAAACTGGCCGATTCGCCCCTGTTGGCGGTCGCGACCTCCGTCGGCCGACTGCTGTCGCCACTCGCCGTTCGAAAAGCGATAGAGGAAGAGGTCGTAGTCCTGGTCGACCGCCGACCAATCGTCCCAGCGGAGGAACACCCAGAATGTGAAGCCACCGGGGATGAAATAACCCTCGCCCACGTTCGGCGTACCGCTGAAGTTGACCTCGCCGCCGGCGAAATCAAGCCGGCCGTCGCCGCCGGGGTCGGCGAAATCGCCGCCCCAGTGCGCCTCGCGGGAGTTGCCCGCTGCAGTGGCCCAGAATACCCCCCGTTCGACGGCGCCACGCACGATGTCCGCGAAGTACCCTGTGCCGTCGCCAGGCGTCGCGTTGAAGAAACCGAACGACGTTGAAATGACGTCCACGCCCTGCTCCTCGATGAGCCACTCGACGGCATGGAAGATATCCAATGCAGTCGAAACACGCGCCAACGCAATCCGCGCACCTGGCGCGACGTCGTGAACGATCTCCGCAATCGCGGTGCCATGCGGGATGAGCCCGTCGAGATCGGAAGCGCTCTCTCCATCGACGAAGTTTCGCGCCGCCACCGTTGCGGGGAGTTCGCTGCCGAGAAGATCGCGGTAGCCGAGGAACGCCAAGTCGATGATGCCGACGGTCACCCCGTCGCCGCGAAAGCCCGCAACGTGCCAGCGCCGCACCTCGAAGTAGTCGCTTCCCTCCGAGCGAACTTCGCCGGCGCCCGGCCGACCTAACGCGTACGCTCGCGGCGGTCGCCGCACCATGGCAACGCCGCGAATGGCCGCGATCTCCTCGAGCGCGGCAATCTCCGCCCAAGCCTGCAACACGGCTCCATCGGACCTCTCCTTTGTAACCTCGGCGAAGCCGGCTACCGCCAACCGCGCGGCGCCGCGATTCGCGATATCCAGGTGGATCTCGACCAAGACCCGCCCTTCCCGTACGCCAGCCTGCGCGACCGCGGCGACAGCGCCCGCGCGAACCATGTCGCTGAGCGAGGAATCGAGCCCGGGCAGTGGCTCGTCCCCCGGGTCCGCGCGATCGAATCGCGGCGACACGGGGCCGATGCGTTGTGAGAACGGTTGCGCTTCGGCGACGGGCGCGAGCACCGTCATCACCAGCACGGCCGCCAGCGGCGCGATGCGCGTGACCTGCATCGACGCGTTCACAGCCCGTCGGTGCGATGTCCCGTGGCGCCTCCCGGCGCGACCGCATCGAGGGCCTCGCGGCGCCTCGGGTATTGCTCGGGGTGACGCGCCTCTTCGTGGCGCCAACCACCGCCAAGCGCGCGGTACAATTGCACGATCGCCGTCAGCTGGTTCAGCTTCGTGCGCGCCAGCGAGATCTGAGCGGGAAAGAGCTCCTGCTGCGCCTGCAGCACCTCGAAGTACGACGCCAATCCACCGTCGAAGCGCAGCTTCGAGAGTCGCACGGAATCGCTCAGCGCCGTGACCTGCCGCTCCAGCTCTACGCGCGACTCCGCGAATCGCTGGCGGCCTACCAACGTATTCGACACTTCACCGAGCGCGTTCAAGACGGTCTGCTCGTACAACAACACCGCCGCCTCCCACGACGCGACGCTGCCCTTGTAAGAGTAGTAGAGACGCCCGCCCTGAAAGATCGGTCCCAACATGGAGCCGCCGATCGACCACACGTTGCCCGGACCCTTGACCAGGTTCTCGAGCTCGGAGCTCTGGCCGCCGTACAGCGTGGTGAGGCCGACGCGCGGGAGAAAGTTCGTGATCGCGACACCCACCAGCGCGTTTGCCGCCACGACGTTCTGCTCGGCCTGCAGGATGTCCGGGCGTCGTTCCAGCAACGCCGCCGGCAGACCGGCGGGCACGTCCGGCGGATGGGACTGCTCGGTCAACGCCGCGCCGCGCGGGATGGGCCCCGGATGACGGCCCAGCAGGATGCTGATCTGGTTCTCCTTGGCGACGATCAGTCGCCGCAGCTCCGGAATCGTCGCCAGCGTTCCGGCGAGCGCGCCCTCCGCGCGTGTCGTCGCCAGTTTGTCGCCGATGCCGCCGAGCAGCCGCCGCGTAAACAGATCGAGGGTCTCTTGAAACGAATCGCGGGTAGCTTCGGCGATTTCGAGTTCGAGGTCGAGAGCGAGCAGCTCGAAGTACGACTGCGCGACCGCGGTCACCAGCGACAGGATCACGCCGCGCTGCACGTCCTCGGCGGCGAAAAGATCGGCGAGGGACGCTTCGGTCGAGCGGCGGACGCGGCCCCAGATGTCGATCTCCCACGCCATCTGGAAGGCGCCGAAGAACTGATTCGTCGTGATGTTGGACCCGCCGAGCGGGTTGCCGAACCGACCGCGCTGCGCGCCACCCTCGTAACCCACTTGCGGCAACAGGTCGGCGCGCGTCTCGCCGACGGAATAGCGCGCCTGTTCGACGCGCTGGGCCACCAGGAGCATGTCATAGCTATTGACCAGCGCCTCTTCGATCAACGCCCGGAGGACCGGGTCTTGAAACACGTCCCACCACGGCAGATCCGCCAGCGGCGCCGCGTCGATCATCGTCGCTTCGGGCACGTCCTCGACCCGGTAGGCCGGCGGCGTGTCGATCACCGGTCGTTCGTAATTCGGCCCGATCGCGCACGAACAGAGAGCGAGACACAGCGCGCCGACGGCGAACCGCAGCCGCCCTCGCACACTCCGGGTTCGCGTTCGCCGGGAACACCGCCATTCCGACCGCGCCATCAGTGCCCCCCTGCTTGCGGCGACGCCTCCGGCGCGCTCGCGCCGGCGGGTTTGCGTTTGGCGAACAAGCTCTGTGCGAAGACGAAATTGCCGGGGATCAAAAAGACGCCCAGCGCCGTGGCCACCAACATCCCCCAGAACACCGCCGTGCCCATCACGTTCTGCGACGCCGCCCCGGCACCGCTGGCGCGCATCAGTGGCACGACGCCGAGAATGAAGGCGAAGGCGGTCATCAGAATCGGCCGAAAACGCAGTCGCGCCGATTCGAGCGCGGCCTCTCCGATGCTCATCCCCTCGTCCTGCTTGGCCTTGGCGAACTCGACGATCAGAATCGCGTTCTTCGCCGCCAGACCGATCAGCATGATGTTGCCGATCTGTACATAAACGTTGTTGTCAAACCCCATGAGCCAGACGCCGAAGAAGGCGCCGAGCACCACCAGAGGCGAGCCGAGAAGCACCGCCCAAGGCAGTCGCCAGCTCTCGTAGAGGGCGGCCAGCAACAAGAAAACGAAGATGATGGCCATCGCCAGGGTCGGCCCGGCCGGCGGCGCCACCCGCTCCTGATACGACATCGAGGAGAATCCGAAGCCCATCTCCTTCGGCATCGTCGCGTGGAAGACCTCCTCGAGCGCCGCCAGGGCCTGGCCGGACGTGTACCCGGGGGCGGGGGCGCCGGTGATCTCCACCGAGCGGAACAGGTTGAACCGGTTGGTGATCTCCGTGCCCGATTCCGACGTGATCGTGACCATCGTCGACAATGGGATCATCTCGTTCGTCGTCTTGCTGCGCACGTAGATCTCGGCGATGTCCTGCGGCTTGCGCCGATAGTCGGCGTCGGCCTGGGTGTAGACGCGGAACAGTCGCCCGAAGCGGTTGAAGTCGTTGATGTAGCTGCCGCCGAGGACGGTCGACATCGCTTCGAACACTTCGTTGATCGGCACCCCCAGCATGCGCGCCTTCTCGCGGTCCAGCTGCACGTTGACCTGCGGGTACTGCGGGTCGAACGAGGTGACGACGTTGCCCAGCTCCGGACGCTGGCGCGCGGCGTCGATGTACGCCCGCGCCAGCTCGCCGAGTTGCGGCACGGTGAGCGCGCCGCTGCGGTCCTGCAACAGGAAGTTGAATCCGGATGCCGCGCCGAAGCCCGAGATCGTCGGCATGTTGAAAGGAAACGCCAGGGCCTCGGGGATGGCCGCGAACTGCGGCCGCAGCGTGGCCATGATTCCCTGCACGTGCAGCGCGGCGCCGTGGCGCTCCTCCCACGGCTTCAGCCGTACGAAGATGGTGCCGAAGTTGGGCTGGTAGGTGGTGGTGACTGCGCCGTAGCCGCCGATCGTCTGATACGAATCGACGCCCTCGGTTCTGCTCAGGACCTCCTCGACCCGGGCCAACACCGCGCTGGTGCGCACGAGGGAGGCCGCCGGCGGGAGCTGAACGGCGACCCCGAAGATCCCCTGGTCTTCCTCGGGCACGAAACCGGCGGGCAGTCTGCTGCCAACCAGACCCGCCCCGACGATCACGACGGCCACGACGGCGATGCTCAGTATCGAACGCCGCACCAACACCCGCGTGCCGCCGACGTAGGCGCCGGTGACGCGATCAAACCCCCTGTTGAACAGCTTGAAGAACGCGCCGAGCGGACCGCGCGTCGGCGCGCTGTGTGGTTTGAGAAACATCGACGCCAGCGCCGGCGACAACGACAGCGCGCTGAACGCCGACAGCAGCACCGAGATCGCGATGGTGAGCGCGAACTGCTGGTACATCTGTCCGGTGAGACCGCCGAGAAAGGCGACCGGAAGGAACACCGCCGTCAAGATCAGCGCGATCCCCACCACCGGTGCCGACACCTCCTTCATCGCCTGCACCGTCGCGTCCTTCGGAGTCATCCCGTGCTCGATGTGGTGCATCACCGCTTCGACCACCACGATGGCGTCATCGACGACGATGCCGATGGCCAGGACCAGACCGAACATCGAGAGGGTGTTGAGGGAGAACCCCAGCAACGGAAAGAACATGAACGTGCCGATGAGCGACACCGGTACGGTGATTAGAGGGATGATGGTCGCGCGAAGGTTCTGCAGGAAGATGAACACCACCAACGTGACCAGGATGATGGCCTCGATGAACGTATGGAAGATCGACTCGATCGACGCCTCGACCGCGGGCGTCGTGTCGTAGACGATCTTGTAGTCCATGTCCTGCGGGAAGAGTTCCTTCGCCCGCCGCATGGTCTCGTAGATCTCTTCCGACGCCTTCAGCTGGTTGGCGCCCGGGAGCAGATAGACGGCCATGGCGCCGGCCTCTTTGCCGTTCAGGCGACCGAATGAGTTGTAATCCTGCGAACCCAACTCGGCGCGTCCGACGTCGCGCACCCGAATCTGCGCCCCCGTCTCGGTTTCGCGCAGAATGATGTTCTCGAACTCCTCGCTGGTGACCAATCGCCCCGGCGCGCTCACGGTGTACGTGAACTCCTGGTCCGCCGGCGACGGAGCCATTCCGACCCTACCGGCCGGCGCCTGCAGGTTCTGCTCGCGAATCGCGGCGATGACGTCCGAAGGCGTCAGGCCCAGGTTGGCGAGCCGATCGGGCCGCAGCCAGATGCGCATGCTGTAGTCGGTGCCGCCGAACAGATCGACCTGGGCGATGCCCGGAATGCGCAGGAGCTGATCGCGCAGGTTGATACCGGCGTAGTTCGTGAGAAAGGACGCGTCGTAGGTGCCGTTCGGCGAGTACAGCGAGATCAGCATCAAGATGCTGGGGCTCATCTTCTTGACGGTGACACCCTGCGCCGTGACTTCCTGCGGCAAACGCGCCTGGGCGGCGGAGACGCGATTCTGCGTCAGGACGTTGGCCATGTCTTGATCGACGCCGACCGTGAAGTTGACGTCGAGCTGCATGCGGCCGTCGCTGGTGTTGGACGACTTCATGTAGATCATGCCCTCGACG
>Ga0307505_10000143_pt1 | contig 89252 bp, 165 predicted proteins | sample 23_S_MG_FD_202183 | JGI IMG/M metagenome (GOLD analysis project Ga0307505, IMG submission 202183) | Soil microbial communities from Populus trichocarpa stands in riparian zone in the Pacific Northwest, United States - 23_S | ecosystem: Environmental > Terrestrial > Soil > Riparian zone > Trees... | reverse complement strand
TCCGGGGCGAACCTCTCCGGGGAGAACCTCTCCTGGGCGAACCTCTCCGGGGCGGACCTCTCCGGGGCGAACCTCTCCGGGGCGAACCTCTCCTGGGCGAACCTCTCCAGGGCGGACCTCTCCGGGGCGAACCTCTCCGGGGCGGACCTCTCCGGGGCGGACCTCTCCGGGGCGAACCTCTCCAGGGCGGACCTCTCCTGGGCGAACCTCTCCTGGGCGAACCTCTCCGGGGCGAACATCTACCGGCTCCCTTCGGGATGGGTCCAGGTCGACGGCCACCTGAAGCGCGCATGAAGGTCTCATCCCGCCACCTGGCGTGCTACCGCCTAGCCCGAGCCGGCGCCACGCAGAAGACCTGCGCTCACTGCGAGACGAAGGCAATCTACGCGCGCAAGCGCAAGGCTGAACGTGTCGCCAAAAAAGGTTACTTGCCGTGACAACTCAGAAGGAACGAGGGAACCTGGCCGCGTGCTTGGTCGAGCTCGACAATGCTCACGTATCGCTCTGCGGGGCACCGGACGGGGCAGCCTTTTACGCTGCGGAACACGTCATCGCCGCAGTGTCATTGCTTGCGGCGGAGGTTCGCGAGCTTGCTTCCAGCAAAGCTGACGCATGGGACGAAGGGTTCCGCGCCGGAAGTAACACCTACGGGATGTCTCCTGACAACAACCCCTACCGGAAGAACCCATGACCCGCCTCCAAAAAGCGATGCAAGACTACACTGGTCGCGCTCAGTTTCACTGCGCCTCGAAGCTGGAAGAGATCATCGCTGCCGCTCGAGAAGAAGAGCGACGACTGTGCTACCGCGTCGTGGAAAGCGTCGACCCCTCGACGCTATCTGGTCAAGAGGTTCTATCGTTGTGCCTGATGTCGCTGCTGGGGCGGGGGAGCATGAGTCCGTGACCCCTGAAACGAAAGGATTCATCCGTGGGATAGCGTACGCCGCTGCACGGTTAGTATCGTATCAGGCTGGGCCAGAAACAATTCTCCGTGAGGCAGGGATCCTATCGGTAACTGAACTACGCAAGGCCGGGGTGAACTGTCAGGACATCGACGCGCTCCGCGAATCGATTCGACGCATGCAGCGACGTGCAAGAAAGAACCCCATGACCTCCATCTCCCTCATCCACGAGCTCGCCGCCGCCATCCGCGACGTGCTCCACGACACACCCGAGCTGCCTGCTGACGTCGAGCCTGCGAAGCTCTTCCACGGCATGGCCTGCCGCCTGGTCGTGCGGCTATCGCCCATCGCAGAGTTCGTTCCTCGAGACGCTATCGATCCGAAAAACATCATGGACGACTACCAGCGCGTGCAGGCGGTCTCCAGGGATCTGGTGCGTGTCCTCAGCGTCTATAAGCGCGCCGGGTACGACCAAGACACGGTCGAGGTTGCACTGCTCAACACGGCCGTGCGACTGAGGCGCTCGACGAACCAGCGAGCTAGCACGGCGCAGCTTCTAGTGGCGCTTGCTGATGAGGCGCTCAGAATGGCGCGCCTCGAGAACAAGGAAGCACACTGATGAGCAAGAAGAAAGACACTGAGCTGCAAACCGCAGTTCGAATCACAGGGTCAGCCGTAGAACGGATGGATGCGCTCGCCGCGCAACGATCCGAGCCTGGAGCTCGAGTCACACGGGCGGACGTACACCGCCTCGCGCTGTACCGAGGACTCGATTTGCTCGAGGCAGAGAGTCGGAAGTCGCGACGGTGAAACCGAGCGACACTACATGGAGCAGGAGCCGGAAGGCGGCATCCTCAAGTGGGCAGAGGGGCTCGATGTGACGATCCTAGAGTGTCGGGTTGAGAGAGTTATCTACCGACCCCCGACACCTCCACCAGACAAGGAATCAAAACCATGATGGTATTCAAGTTCGGAGTCCGCAGGTTCATCGAAGGTCACGCCGCAGCCCACGCCGAGATGCGCGACGCCGGACATCTCTTCAACGCACTCGTTGCGATCGAGCGCTGGCGCCGCCGCGCGTACGGTGAGATCCGTTCTCGTTACGTGCCGGGTCTCTTCGAGATCGACACTGCGTACGAGCAACTCTCGGACTGGATCGGGGATCACTCCGGACCCAGCGGCGCTCGAGGCAAGATCCGAGGCAAGCGTCAGGAGGCGAGCGCACCGAAGACGAAGGGAGGCAAGGCCACACCGACGAAGAAGGTCGACGTCGAGAAGGAGCTCACCGACATCGAGATCATGAAGCAGTGGCGCAAAGCTGCTGGGGAGCAAGCCAAGCCGATGCGAGAAGCGTTCGCGGCGTTCGTTGATGAACCCAGCCTGGTGTACGAGGCTCGTACACGAGGGGTCTCCGTCAAGCGACTTAAGGAACGAAACCGTATCCGCGAAATCACCAACGCCGCTCTGAAAGAAGCGACGAAGAAAGGCGCGACTCGAGAAACGAAGACCGCAGCGAAACAAGCGAAGTCTGATCTAGAGAAGTATTCGGATCAGCTCGACGCTGACTCACGCAAAACACACACGAAGAAGAAGTACAACGCAAGCGTGCGTGCGGAGATGTTGGAAGAACCCTGGCACGACGCCTGGAAGGATCTGACGCGCCTCGATGCTGTCGTGTACTGGCTTCAAAACTGGATGAAAGGCGCTCACAACCTGAACCACGGTACCTACACGGCTGTTAAAGAATCGGTCATTCAAGCCGGCAAAAAACCGAAGCCTCGCCCCGACGGAGAACCACGTCGTCCGAAGATCCGTCCTGCGTTCGCGCGCAGCAAGCACGACCGCGACTTGCCCAGGCTGCGCAAAATGGGATGGCAGGTACAAGGTGGCATCTCATGGGGAGCTATCCTGTCCGGGAAGTGTCGTGATCTCCGGGTGCGTGATATGCGCCTGCGTCCAGAGAGCAAAAACGAGCACAAGTGGCTCGCCACGATGCAGATCCGGATCACGCAGTCGAACGGGATCTCGGAGTGGGTCAGTGTAGAGGTCGCGGTGCATCGCCCCATCCCGGACGACACCAAGATCACCTGGATCTACCTAGTCCCCGAGGAGCGCCTGGGCGGCAAGATGGAGTACAGCGTGCAGCTCACCGCGACGCCCACCAGCCCGCTCATCCAGCGAGCGGTCGGTACCGGACACGTTCACGTGTCTCTCAAGTGGACGCAGCGTGGAGATACACTCGAGGTTGCGGACATCAACGGAGAGCCGTTGCTGCTTCCGCACGCTGGTCAGTGCCGGGTCAAGAAGCACCAGCAGAGGCGAGACAGTATCCCTGCGCGTCTTCGCTACGCAGCGAGCTTGAGGCACTACGCTGACATCCACTTCAACACCGCTCGCGCCGAGCTCGTCAAGCAACTGGACAAGATGCCATCGGACGTCCAGGAGATGTGCAAGAACATCGAACACTGGCAGCGACATGAGCCGCTCAGGCGTGTGAGCAACGTCCTGGCGAATGACACTACGCTCAAAACGTGGCACGACTGGAGAGAAAACAGGAAAGAGAAGTTCGTGTCGTTCGAGACGTTCGAGCAGTGGGCGTCGGAACACGGAGTGTCATCAGAGCAACGGTTCGCCTGCTGGCTCGAGACCTGGCGGCTCAAGGACACGCACCTCGAGCAAGTTGCCGAGGGCGCCACTCGAGCGGCGATCGCGGCACGCCGAGACTTCTACAAGGTCACCGCCGCGCGTCTCTCGGAGAGGTACGAGACGTGCTCACTTGGGGGAGCCGTCGACCTGGCTGCGCTCGCCCTGAGGGACAAGAGCGAGGACAAGCCGGTGGAGCTACATCAGATAGCACGGCGCAATCGGACCCTGGCTGCCGTGAGCGAGTTCAAGGAGACACTCATCTACGTCTTCGGCGAGCGGATGCGTGACGCGCCGGAGACAGGAGGCGCTCGCGAAGGGCGGAAAAGATGCCGGATCGAGTGATGATCTGGCTTCCCCGGAGGCCGCGGAGTAGAGATGAGAAGCGCCGGAAATGGGACCGCTCGCAAACAGTCATGTAAGGTATCGAAATCATTGGGGGCGCTCGGGGCCTCTGTCAGAGCCTGCGGAGGGGCTTCGTACCTTCGACGTCCTGCCCGCCGCTCTCCCGGCGCTTGCCGGCGGTCTGTCAGAGCCTGCGGAGGGGCTTCGTACCTTCGACGCGGCGATACCCCACCTGTCGCCACGAAACCCGCAGCCTGTCAGAGCCTGCGGAGGGGCTTCGTTCCTTCGACGCACGGCGCCGATCTAGCGGCGACGTCGCCGTGGTTTGGGAGCTGTTGCGACCTCCCATATTTTCCATCCGACTGCCTTGAAAGCTTCAGTCACATCCGGATCGCTCAACACATCTTGAATTTTTCTGGTTGCTTCGTTCTTGCTGGGAATCTCAAGAAGATCGTGCTCACGGATAAATTCGATGGCCTTGATCGCTGCGGCAGCTCTCTCCTTCTCCGGAGTCCGTTCATCCGCCGCAAGCTCAACGAGCTTCCGTGCCGTATCGCGCGGATTCACAGAAGCACCTTCATGTCCACGAGCCCGTCGATAGCAGCTCGAGTAGCAAGCAACTGAAGATCGGTAGAACTGTTCCTGGTGCCGACATGACGCGCCGGAGCTCGCCGCTGTCGTCGATGTACACGACGCGCCCGTTCACCGGCCAGATCCGAACCTTCATTTCTTCTTCCTTCTCTTTCCGAGGATGTTCTTCTTCGGGCGTACCCCGGAGTAGATCCCCCTGTTCTGGTACTCGTGGCCGGAGCTGGTGTGTCCATTCTCTCCGCAGATGCCGCAGGCAACCACAGGTGTCTTTTTTCTTTGAGCCATTTTCTACTCCTTCGTTGCCCGTCTCGGTGCCGGCTTCTTCCGCCGACGCAAATCGCTCTCGAGCATTCCTCGAACCAGAGTGCTCAGGTTAACGTCAGCGCCAGCGACGCGACTCGTTCGAACACGTTCCTTCTCGATCTCCTTGAGAAGATCAGGAGGAAGGCGCACGCTGAGAAGTCTCATGAGCGGGAACCGTAACGTCATACGGCGTCGTACGTCAACCCTTGACGAAATAGCTGTTCTTCCGTTAGATTTCTCGTCCCCGTGCCTTACTCAGCGATCGATCTTCACCAAGGGATCCTCGAACTGTTTGTTGACGCCGCCCAGACGCTCCCTCCGCGTCTACGGCGACCTATCCGTCTCTATGACCCGCCGCCTCGTGGGTGGCTCGAGTATGCCCAGGCCCACGCCCGCTCGGGGCTCCAGGTGTGCCTAGCGTACGGCTCGAGGGGGATCACGCATCGGTGCCCGGCGGTCGCCGGTCCGGCCGTCTTGGTCGCTCCTGTCAAGCCGCAGAAACCCATGCGGGAACGACGACACACTCCGTCGGGATGTCCCGCATGCGGCGCGCGTTCGCCGGCCCATCGTTGCCCAGTTGACGCCGCTCGCGTAGAATGTTAAGTCACTGTTTATGAAGAAAACGTGGGCCTCCAGGGTCCTCTCTCTGCGCAAACGGCTCGGTCTGACGCAGGAAACATTCGCGCAACGGTTGGGCGTCTCGTTCGTGAGCGTGAGCCGGTGGGAGAACGGGGCGGTGCCGGGGCGGTTGGCTCAGATGATACTCGAGCAGTTGATGGAGCGCGCGCGGCGCGAGGCAAAGGAAGCCGTCCAGAGAGCGCTCGATGATGTGCCTCCCTACAAACACGGAGTAAAAGGCAAAGGGCTCGAGCGATGGGAGCACGCGCTGAACACCGTTGGGAATCTCCATGGCGTAGAGAAACGGAAGAGGCGTGAGCGTTTGGAGTTCGACAAATGAGCACGATGCCCCGCACCGCCTACCTAGTCCTCCGTCTCGACGAGAACCTTCACTGCGTCGACACCGGTTTCTACTCCGAGCCCGGGTCGTCGCTGACAACGGACCCCCGCAAGTACATCAACGTGACGTTACTCGAGGCGACCGCGCCGACCTTCGAAGAGGCCGTCAAGAAGATCAAGGCGGAGCTGGCGTACCGCGCCGGCCTGGCGCCCATGACGTGGGGCAAGGTGGCGACGAAACTGGTCGGACTTGGAACATGGACATGATCAAGTCACTCCGTCAGATGTACGCCGCTTTCTGGTTCTGGAAGTGGGACCGAGAATACTACGCTGCGAACAAACGAATGCGCGGATGCAAGCATACACGTACGATGTTCGTAGACGTCGGTTCTCCGCCGTACGATTGCGTCGAGAAATGCCGTGACTGCTGGGCGCTCCGTCTGCCAAAACTCGGGGGTGTGTGGCCCACCAAGGAAATGGAGTGGAACGCGAACTCAGCCAACCCACGTCATGCAACGAAGGCACAAAAATAATCAAGGCATTGAAACGCGCGCTCGATCGGTTCCTCGGGGTCGAGTACGTTATCGTCTGCCCGGACGGGGTAGCTCGAGATAGGCTTCGCTACTTGGATGCGGGCGCCGCCGACCACGACGCGCGATACTTCTCGGGGTGCGGTGCTAGTTGGCACCACAGAGACTGCCCAGGGGGAGAACATACGGTTCGGAAGGAATTCGTCCGATGATTGTTGGGTGCCCCCGTCATCCTGGCGGCAATCGCTCGTGCTACGACGCACGTTGTCAGGCCACATGGGTGCCCGACGGGGCTCCTACCCCTGAGGAGCAACTCACTCGGTGGGTATCTGGCGACGCCGTGTGCCCGAACACGCGGCACGAGTGTTGTCCTGATTTTTCGTGCTGCCGCCCAAGCATGATGTGGCCCCAAGATAAACGCAAACGTTTCATCGAAGCGATACAGCCCGAGCGTGAGAAGATGATGTTAGGTTCACTCGTCACCCTCGCTGAGGACGAAGGCGTCAACGTGCACGTCACACGAGGCAACCCAAAAGATCGTGAGTAAAAAAGATGATTGTCGCCTATATCGCCCACCAGCTCTCTGCCCCCACGCGCGAGGGCATCGAAGAGAACCGCCGCAAGGCCGCTCAGTGGGCAGCTTGGCTCTGTGTCCAAGGCGTCTCGCCGGTCTGCTCGTGGATCGTCATGACAGGGGTTCTCGAGGAGACTCCCGAGAACCGAGCTCGTGGACTGGCGTGTGATTGCGCGCAGGTCGAGCGGTGTGACGTCACGATCCTCGTTGGGCCAGTCGTGTCCTCCGGGATGAAGATGGAAGCGGATCACGGGATCCAGCACGGTGTCCCGGTGCTCGACCTGACCGGGATGAATTTCGACGAAGCTGCTATCGAGCTCGAGGAATGGATCCATCAGAACGTACTCAAGCGCGACACGATGCCGGCGCCGAAAGATGTGGCGCCGTGCTGACACAAGACAAGTCGCGACCCATCCGGGTGTTCCCTCCTCGGGTGGGTCGCGCAATTTTTCTGCGAGACGACAATGACCTTCACAACAACACCCGAGCAAGACGAGAAGATCCGTGACTGGATCCACTGGCAAGAGGTTGACAAACCATCGAAACTCACCGCAATCGGCGGGAGGTACACGTACGAGTTCACTCCAACCGGAGTAGGGATCGTGGTGAAGATCAAAGACGCGGTCACCAAGGAGGCGCTCGACGTGAGCGATTACGATCTGTGGTGATCACAATTACCCTGCTGATTGTCATCCCGTTGGCGCTGTTCATCGGCTACGTCGTCGGTTGCGACGAGTCCGCTCGCCGCAAGCTCGGCCCGCTGGTGAGTGAGTACCGGGACGAGACGGCTCGCCTGGCGAAACTGAGGAAGGCGGATCGGACGCCGGTGGGTGGGAGGCGGGCGTGACGAAGGAAGAGCGCGACAAGCTGCGACGGTTACTCGCCGACTACGGTCCCGCGGCTGCTGGGCTGGCATACGAGCATGTGGCGGAGTTGCTCGATGCTGCCGACCGCCTCGACGAGTTGGTGGAGACATTGCCGAGGTGCGGCCACGTCGGTTGCCCTAATACCGCCACGCGCGACAACGAGGCAGGATCGCTTCTTTGCGACGGGCACGTAAATGTCGGCACCGATCTACCGTGGGCTCCCGTCGTCCGTCGACTGGAGGAGAAATGATCGAGCGCGCAACAATCGACACCGGTCACCCGAACAACGTACTCCGTGTCTACGAGGCCGACGCTTTCGATGGTCTGTATCTCGCTGTCACAGGACGAAACGAACACAATCTAACGTGCGGAGAATGTGACAAGGAACACGTGCTGGGGCTAACCAGAGAAACGATTGCGGAGCTCCGTGATGAGCTGACCCGGTACCTGGAGTCAGAATGAACCCCCTCCTCACCGAAGTCATCGGTTTCGCCGCCTTCCTCACAAACGTTCGGCAACTATCTACTCGCCGTGAAAAGCGACCGAGGTTGGCTCGTGCGCATTGTGTCGATTCTGTGCTGGGGCGCGTACGGCTGGACAACGGCAGGAATCGCCATCATGGCCAACGCGGTCTGACCAATGATGTCCCAAGACCCCATCATGGTCGCACTCATCCAAGCCGTCCAAGCTGCGGGCGCTACCTCCTGCCGAGCACGTTTCTCGGCAGGAGGCACGATCCGCGTCTACGTGGATCTGTTCGGGCTCGCTCGGCATCGGCTCGAGGAGAAGCTTCGGTGGGTGCTGCCGGAATACTTTGAGCCGATGGTCGTCGAGGAGCCGTAGCGTGGAGCACGTACGTTGCGATCGGTGCAAAGTCGTCCTGTACCGGACGGACGGGTTCAGGTTGCTCGGCCCAAGCGAGAAGGATCTCGACGCAATGACGATTAAACCCATCTCGATCGAGCTAGGCCGCCGCCTCAGACTCATCTTCTGTTCGAAGTCGTGCTTTCTACAGTGGGTGTTAAACACCCCTGAGGATTCGTTGAAGTGCGGCGGCTACCCGATGACGCTGTGAGGCAAATGGCGTTCGAGAAGGGTCACCGCTTCGGGCTTCGCACCCGCTTCCAACCGGGTAACCGGTTCGGCGAACGCACGCGCATCCCACGTGTGGCGCCATCACCGGATCGCCTCAAGCTGTGCCGCATATGTTACGATCGATTCCCGTTGACGGCGTTCAACCGAGAAGCTCGGGCGCCTGACGGGCATCACTGGAGCTGCCGTGCATGTCGGAACGCACGACGCGCGCAGTTGGCAGCAGGGAAACCGAAGATGAAACCGTGGGGGCGGCGCACCCGCCAAGGAGAATTTCGATGAACCGATTCGAGACCGAGATCACCGATTGCGTCAACCGGCACGCCGATGAACCCGACACGCAGCGTGCGTTGTCCTTGCTCATCGCCGCCATCGCGTTGGCTGACTACGCAGTGCCCAATGGGATCAGCGAAGACGACTTCGCCGCGATGGCGCGGATCGCGCACAGGCGGGTGCGTAAGGCGCTTCGAAGTGGGGCGTCGGCGTGAGCGCCGGGGGCGAACCTAAAGACCACGAATGAGCCCGGCCAATGAAGGCTTTCTACAATGAAATCGATCCGTACGCGGCCGAGTGGCTCGGGAATCTCTCAAGCCAAAATCTCATCGTTCCGGGCCGCGTTGAAACACGCAGCATCGTCGACCTCAAGCCGAAAGACCTCGAGGGTTACCAGCAAGCCCACTTCTTCGCTGGGATCGGCGGGTGGTCGCGCGCGCTCCGGCTCGCGGGGTGGCCGGACGACGAAGAAGTCTGGTCAGGGAGTTGTCCGTGCCAGCCGTGGTCTCAAGCCGGCAAAGGCAAAGGCGAAGAAGATGAGCGACACCTCTGGCCAGCCTGGTTTGAGCTCATCCAGGAGTGCACTCCTCGGGTTATCTTCGGCGAGCAGGTTGCGAGCGATGATGGCCTCCGGTGGCTCGACCTTGTTTACTCTGACCTGGAGCTATCGGGTTACGCCGTCTGGGCGGCTGATACCTGCGCTGCGGGCGTTGGGACGGCGCATATCAGGCAACGGTTGTACTTCGTGGCCTACGCCGAACACAGCGGCGTCCGGGAACGGGTACACGTACGCTCGAGGCAACCACAGTCAGAAAAGTCTCACACCGATCGGGGCGGCAAGGCTCGCGAGTTGGCCGACACCAAGAGCAGAAGAGCGATCTCAACGCAACAGCAACGACGGGTACGAAGCGTTAAGTTTGAAAGTGCAATCGGCGCAGCTCGCGAGCTGGGCAACCCCAGCAGCCCGCGAAGCCGGGGGAACCCCGGAGCAGTTCCTCGAGCGAAAACGAAAATCGAACGCGAAGGGATCGAGTCTCGGAGTCTCGCTCACGAGCCTGAACTTGCAGGCGCAGCTCGCCTCATGGGCGACTCCGGCGGCGCGCGATCACCGCTCGGACCGGGGCCAGAAGAGCGATTCGGAGCAATACGGCTCGAAGGGTCGGCCGCTCCCGCGCCAGGCGCTACTTCTGGATTCTGGAGCGACGCCGAATGGTGGCTCTGCCGAGACGGCAAAGCCCGCCCAGCTAAACCCGGCGCATACCCTCTGGTTGATGGGCTACCCCGAGGAATGGCTCGACTGCGCCCCTCGCGGGTAGGTGTCCTCCGGGGGCTCGGCAACGCTATCGTGCCGCAACAAGCCGCTGTTTTCATCCGGGCGGTGGCGCCGTTGATCGGGGTCCGGTTGAAGGAGTAGGATCCGCATCATGGCTACACACAGACGTCACGTCGTCCGCACCAACCCCGACTACGACGAAGACAGGCTCGAGATCCCCGGATGGAGCGTCGGATGGAACGACGAGATCAGCGCGCACGCCGCCGTGCGTGGCACGCGAGGGAAGCTCTTCGTGATGACCTCCCTCGAGCACGATAGTGCCCCGAAGAGTCTCGACGACGAGGTGGCGGTGGGGATCTATAAGCTCGAGGGCGACGAGTGGGAGATGGTCGATCAGGCTGACTTCGACTCCGTGTCCGAGGTGCTCGCGATGAGCATGTCGGAGCTCGAGCGGGCCATCATGGATGGGGCCGGGGGTAGTGTACGTGAATCAAAAATACTTCCACCTCGCCGCAGCAATGCACGCCTCGCCAAGTTCTGGTTCGACGGCGGCCCCGAAGTAGTCGGGTGGAGTTTCGGTGAGACGTGGAACGGCTACGGGATCCCGTACTTCGCTCCAGAGCAATTGGCCGCTGCGTTCGCCGCACTAAAGGATGCTGGGATGACCGCTAAGCGCAAAGGAGATGTGATCGTCATAACCGGGGACGAATGGGTCGATGAGTACGATTCGTTCATCACTGGCGAACTGAAGCTCTGGAAGCTTGATGGGCTCACCTGGAACGAGAAGCCTCTACGAAGGCGTCCACGATGAACACCTGGGACCGCTTCCGCTGCCTAGATCTCGACGCCGCCGTGGTTGTCGAACTCACACGCGACGGCTTTCTGGTGACCGTCAGAGAGCTGGTTGAAGGTATCCCGGAAGACATCTTCTACGACCGCAAGACCGCAGCTACGGGCACAGGAGACACCGTGGAAGAGGCGCTTCGGAAGGCGTTGAATAGGATGCCTCGCTAGCCTTACTCCACGATAAGTGCTTTGACGCACACCCAACTTGTGGTTATGCTCGCATCTCTCGAGCAGGATCTCTCTCTTCCGCTCTCCGGCCCGTAGCCCCCTTTCGACGGGGGGCTACGGGTCTTTTTTTTCTGTGCGCACTCCTACGCAAGGGGTTGCGGATTTACTCACAGTTCGATAGAACGAGGATCCCTCAGCTCAACGTCGAAGAGCCGTCATCCCAGGCGGCAGCGAGCTGGAAGTGGAGACAAGGGAGAGCTGCGTCCATGCATAGAGACGGAACGCTTCGGCGTTGGGATACGCTGGTTGAGAGATCGTGCGACGAACGCACGGGGGTGATCGCAGAGATAGAAAGGGTGGACGACGGATGGATCTGGAGTGACCCAGGGCAAGCTATAGGCCATTCCTCTTCGCAAAAAAAAGCGCGCTCCGCCGCCCGTAACTACGTTCGCGGTCTCGAGACCTCAACATCAACCCGACAACTCACCCTGTTCTGATGCCGATGTCAGAACCGTCGCTGCGTCTCTCGATTCCCGAATCTCTGCTCAACGTAGAGTCCACCGAGGATGCCGTAACCATCTACTCGGTGACGGGTCTGAAAACCGTTCTGCTTCACGCTCCTACTCCGGAGGGTGGATGCTCATGCGGAAAAGTCCACGACCGTACTGCTAGCGGATCTTCCTCTTCGGGTAAGCATCCGATCCTTCCGAACTGGCAGAAGCGCGAGTTCAGTCTCGATCAACTCCGTGACCAGATCGCTCGCTCGAAGTTCAAACCAAATATCGGTCTGGTTCTCGGTAAGCAACCGGGGACGAACGAGTACCTGATCGCGATCGACATCGACGAAGAAGATCGATTCGTCGAGTTGGAGAAAGAACTAGGCGATCTTCCGGAGACCCCGCGCTGCGACTCCGGACGAGGGTACCGCCTTTTCTACCGAGCGCCCCCAGAGGTCGACACTGACCGTATTCGCAACGCCACGGCGCTCGGCGGTAAGCCAGGAGTGGACGTGAAGGTCGAAGGCGGCCAGGTCGTCGTCGCTCCGTCGCTACACGCCAACGGCAAGCGATACGTGTGGACCGTCACCGGAGAGATCGCCACGCTTCCAGTTCACTGGGCGATGCAGCTTCTGACGAAGCTCGAGACGCCAAAGTTTGTCCAGAAGTACACGCCGGCTCAGATGAACAAGCCGGGTCACGCTCGCAACCGAGCGGAGCGTTACCTTGAGGTCGCCGTCACCAACGAGGCTCGCGCGCTCGCCGCCTGCGGTCAGGGCAACCGCAACAACACGCTCTACAGTGTCGCTTGTCGCATGTTCGAATACTGCGGCGGGTTGCATCAATCCCACCGGTGGCAGTGGGTGCACGACGAGCTCCTCGCTGCGGCGAGAGCGTGTGGACTTCCGGAGCATGAGTCTCGAGCAACCCTTGGCAGCGCAGAGAAACGGATTCGAGAGACCGGAGGGACGAAGGTCCCCATGGTGCTCGCCGACCCAGCTCGCCCTCCCTCCCCCGAGGCTGGCCAGCGTGAGCCGGAGGGAACCCCGGAGGACCCCTGGGGACTAGATCCTCGTTATCAGAACGTCGGTCCGAGCAAGTCAAGCAAACCAAGCATCACCGTCACCCACGAGGTGATGGTCAACGCAACAGAAGCGATCAAGGCGCTCGTCAGTGGAGACGAGAACATCTATCAGCGAGAGACAAAGCTCGTATTTGTGACCCGTGTATCTCGAGATCAGAGTGAGAACTCGGAACCGGTTATAGGAGACGATGGCCAGACTCATCGTCAGCTAGTGGAGGGTTCTCCGCAGATCTGCCAGATGGAGACACCAACGCTCAGAGAGCGCCTATCTGAGGTAGCGACGTTCCAGAAGTGGTCGAGCAAAAACCAGAACTACACTCCTATCGTGCCAACCGACGAGATCGTTGGCGCAGTGAAGAAACGATCGAACTGGCCCGGCATCAGGACCCTGATCGGATTGGTGGAGACGCCCACCATGCGACCAGACGGCCAGATCATGCAGATACCTGGGTACGACAAACTCACTAAGTACCTGTACATGCCGGGTGAGAACTTCCCCAACATCGACGATGCAAAAGCGACTCAGGAAAATGCGAAGTGGGCACTCAAATTCCTGAGCGAGTGCTTCGAGGATTTTCCGTACGTGAACCCTTCTCACCGATCCGTACCGATCGCAGCGATCCTTACCCTGGTAGCGAGGCCGGCCATTCTCGGTTCGGTGCCAGCGGTTCTGTTCGACGCCTCGACTCGCGGATCAGGCAAGACTCTCCAGACGGACGCTATCGCGACGATCGCCACGGGGCGCGGAGCCCCTCGCATGAACTACACGAGTGACGACATTGAGCTCGAGAAGATCCTGGCTGGGTACGCTCTTCGAGGATCCTCGTTCATCTGTCTCGACAATATCCCAGCAATGCGACCGTTCGGTGGAGGTCCGATGGATCGAGTCATCACGGCTCGAGACGACGTCGAGCTTCGTGTCCTTGGGGCCACCAAGATCGTAACGCTCCCGTGGCGCGCGCTTATCATGGCGACCGGGAACAACGTTAGCTTCTACGGTGACACGAGTCGCCGTGTGTTGATGGCTAGGCTCGAGCCGGCTGAGGAGAAGCCGGAGCAGCGAACCAAATTCAAGCACAGCGATCTACTGGAGTGGATCCGTGTACAGCGGCCTCGGTTGGTGTCCGCGGCTCTACTGCTCCTGAGAGCGTATGTTCGAGCAGGGAAGCCAGACATGGGGTGCGCTCGCTGGGGAAGCTTCGAGGAGTGGTCCCGGCTCATCCCTCACGCCATCGTGTTCGCGGGCGGAGCTGACCCAATGGGGGCGAGACCGGAGTCCGAGGAAGAGGTCGACAACGAGCTCCGGAGCATCCGGATCATCATGTCCAGGCTGCACGAAATGCTCGATGACGAGGAGTTCCGGATCAGCTCGGTGATCGATCTGATCTTCCGGAGCGAACGGGCCTTGGATCCGGTGAACGGGGGGTACAAGCAGGACGGCCTAGAAGACCTCCGGGACGCCATGGAAACGCTTGTAGGGAAGCGCGGGATGCGTCAGCAGGGACGGATCGTCGCCCCCGACACGGTCGAGCTAGGGAGGCGCCTAGGGGCCTTCAAGGGGCGTGTGATCAACGGGATGAGGCTGGTCACCAAGTCTGGCGCCGGGGGCGTCATGAAGTGGAGGGTCACGAAGGTCTTCGAGACGTCGTCTGGCACAGATCCCTCCAGTGGGGGTACCTAAAAATCTGAACCATCGTAGACCCGGTGGCACGACTATTTCCAATCAAACGAATCCACATTGTTACAACAGATTACAGTGACACTTCAGTTGGGATGAATGGGGATAGTGGGGACTCTGAACCAGGTGGTAGGAAAAATCTCAAATTTTTATTGAGTACACAGGCTCGAATACACCCCCTGGACACACCGTCAAAAACACAGTGATTTTCCAATTCGCCGTGGTGGACTCGTCACCCCCCCCCACTGACCCCACTGAAGTGATACTGTAAAATGTCGTGTCCTTACTACTGCCCCATCTGTGCAGATTGGAGCCGTGTGTTCCGGTTGCCGAATCGTTGTTGCTAGAAGCCGAAAACCTTCTCACAGACCCCCCGAGGGTACCTGTTTCTACTGCAATGAATTTTTCGTTGTACTTACAACCGATCATGTGGTTCCGGTAATCCGAGGAGGACCGCAACTTCCATGGAACCTGGTTCCAGCGTGCCCTGGTTGCAACTTAGAGAAAAATGATTTTCTACCAAGCGAATGGTGTCCAAACCACGAAGCAGCTTTGAGCATCGAAGCCAGAGTCTCCAACATCCTTCCCAGGATGAGATACGGAAGAGTTCTCGATGATCAGGTTCGAATTTATTTCCGTGTATTCGCTCTGATTACTGGTTTCGGAAAGACCATGTTCGAACTTGTGAACGGACTGCATCGATCCGATCCCGTGAAATTGAACTGCATGTCGATACTGAGAAGGACGGAGAAGCTCCGTGTTCACCTGATCGACAATCCGCATGTACTTGAGGCTAGAAAAACAGAGGAATAAGGATGAGAGTCGCAGTCACCGGAGGCCGCTCCTACACCGACCGCCGGCACCTCTATAGGGTGCTGGACGCCCTCTCCCCCACGGAGGTAGCCCACGGCGGAGCCGATGGAGCCGACCTTCTGGTAGGCCTCTGGGCGGGGCAGCGGGGGCGCCCGTGTCGGGTGTACGGGGCGAGGTGGACGTCGTACCTAAGGGGGTGGGCCGGACACGCCAGGAACGGTTTGATGCTGAGGGACTTCAGTCCGGATCTGCTGGTCGTGTTCACCGGAGATCGAGGAACTCGAGACTGCTGGACACAGGCGAAGGATCAAGGGGTCCGATATCTGCTCGCGTGCTCCGAGAAGGCTGTTAGGACGCTCGATGAGGAAGATCCGAAGGCGGCCCTCTTAGCCCTGATCGAGTGACTTCAGTAGAGCACCAAGCTCCACGCACCACCTATCTACCGTCTGCTTCTCCGTCTCCCTCTTCGCTGCCGTCAGCACGATGTGGGGAATCCCCCATTCGACGCACCAGTCGCGCCACGTGACCTGGTCGGGATCTAGTTTTTTGTTTGCACTCTTGAGTTCAACTTCGATCACCAGTCCTCCGCGAATGTATCCATAAAGATCACATTGACCTTTGATTCCGGCATGAACTGTTCTTGTTGCGATGCGGGCAACAACTACGTTTCTTCTGAACAGTCTGAGATCAGGTAGTCTTTTGGGTGCATCTAGAAGCAGGAGACACTGTAAACCAGACTCGCTCACCTGGATACCCGATTGTGCTTCTTGGCACCGGACAAGTACGTGTCCGTTTTTTTATGACACGGTTCACATAGTGTGCGTCCGTTACCTATGTCTGTTCTGAGATCTGGGTAGTACGCGAACGGTTTTATGTGATCAGCGTGCAGTGTTCCGCCGACCTTGCCGCATATTTGACATGTGAATCGATCTCTTTCAAAAACCGATTTGCGCCATGCAATCCCCTCTGGGGATCGACGAATTAGTTGTCCTTCACTGGTTACGCCTCCTTTCCAGTTTGGATTTCCGGATCCTCTTCTAAGGATGTGGGAGCATTTGGCACAGTTCTTTTGTGGGCGTTTGGTCCATACGCGAATCGGAGATCCGCATACTCCGCATCCGCGGACCACTAGAGACAATTCGTCGCGTGATTTTTTGTATCGACCTAGGTACCGACATTCCAAGGAGCAGTACTTAGTCTTTCTTGAGATCCCATGTGATCCACATACACGACATCGGCCTTTCTTTTTCTCTATACGAACGGATCTGGAGATCTTTGGTTTCGATTTGTGACCAGTGATCTTGCATGATACGGAGCAATATCTGGATGTGATAACTTTACTTCTTTTGATCTGGTAGACACGTTGGCATGAATCGCATTGTTTGGAGATCAATGTCCGAGGTCTCTTTGTTCCTCGGTAATGCAAACCACAACAGGATCGCGAGCAAAATTTTCTCGCAATTCTTGTTCTTTTGACTGCAACAAATCCGCAGCCGCAATGAGCACAGATGAGGTTCACAGGGGCTACTTCGTCCCTTCCCACCCACACTTCTGGCATCGACCCTTTTTCACTGGTCCCGCCACGAACGCGAGCGCTCTCGTGAAGTCTTCGATGAGCCGACACCCGCAGCCTGGGCAGGCGTTGCGCACTCGGTCCTCGATCGGGAGCGCCATGAAACGTTGGCGGTCTCGTTGGGCTTCGATGCTGGCGAATAGTTCCTTAGTCGTTGTCATCTGAAACCTTCGAAAGAGGAAGACACGAAGCGTCTCCGAAGCAAAGCAGATCCGGAGAGTCGTCCCATTCATTGAGATCCTTTGCTAGGATTCGACCACACGTATTGCAGATCGGGTACCTCTGTGTCTCTGTTTCTTGGTTACCAATCGTCCGGGTTCTCAATCTTAGCGAGCTCCTTCGCCATCTTCGCCAACTCGAACTTCCTCTTCCGTTCCTGGTTCGCCTGCAAGTTGAACTGCCAGTCCGGATCGCTGGCGAACGACGACTTCAATGACTCACTCCAATCCCACGGTGGCCACACGCCGTATCGGCTCTTGTACCGAGCTCCGACGAACCCAGGCTTGTAGCCCTTAGCGCGCGCGACCTGAGCCATCATCTGGAAGTACATGCGCCGCATCTCCTCAGGGCTCCCTGAGAGCTGACGGAGTTGCTCCTCGCTCTCCTTGGGTAGCTCGGCCGGCTTCGGTGGAGGCGCCTCGTGGTCGCAGTACGGGCAAACGCGCTTGTAAGCAGGGAGGTAGGCATAGCACTTGGGGCAGATTCGGGTGGCGACCTTCTTCTCGAGCGAGCGGGCTCGAGTGGTGAGCTCCCAGTGCAGATCTTCGTGAGGGAAGCCGTGTCGCGCGATGTTGCCAGCATGATCGAGAAGCAGCGGTTGAAGGCTCGGGTGTTCGCGACAGCTTGGCCGGCAGCCGGGGTGCCAGGGGCGGAAGATGCGGCCGGCGCTCTGGCGCCACAGAACGATCGACTGCGTCGGCCTGGCGTGCACGACGCACTTGGCGCTCGGAATGTCGACCCCCTCGAGCAGCACACCGACGTTGGTTACCGCATCGAGCTCGCCGCATCCGAGCGCATTGATGATGCGCTTCCGCTCTGTCTCGGGAGTGGTTCCGTCGAGATGAGCGATGCGGACTCCGTCCGCTTCGAACCTGGTGCAGATGTCGATCGAGTGCTGGATCCCGACGGCGAATATGAAGGTGCGACGGAGCGGTCCCTCGACGAGACCTACAGAACCATTCTCGCGGGGGTACATGTTCGCCAGACGACGCCAGTGCTCGAGGAGTTGACCCACGAGAGACACGTCCCGCATTAGCTCCCCGAGAGGACCGTCGTCGTAGTCCCCGCCGACGGTTTTGATACTCGACAGATCGAGCTCTACCGGACCGCCGTAGCAGAGCGGAGGAATAATGAACTTGTCCTTGATGAGCCCCTCGTACGTTGCGATGACATCCAGACACTCGAACAGGTTGCCGAGCGGTCGACCGTCGTAGCGGGTGGGGGAAGCGGTGAACCCGAGGATGATGGACTGCTTGTAGTGCTCGAGGAGCGCTAGGTAGCTGTCGCTGACTGCGCGATGGCAATTTGATACAGCTATTCCGTTTGCAAAGTAGGTGTGAGTGCCTTCAACCTCGAGATTGTAGACGATACCTTCTGGACACAGTCCTCCAAATTTTCCATCACTTCCTGATTCGAGAACCTCAACACTGTCCACTTTAACCCACGAAGAAATGACTCCTTGCGGACATCGGCTTCTTTTGTTTTCAGAAGCCCATGCGATTTCCCGTCCACTTCGATCGCTAGCTTTAAAAACTCGTTTGCTAGATCGATGTAAATGCAGTTGGGTAGATCGTTTTCTCTCTTCGTCACGATCGGAAGCTCCGGGGTCCATCCATGCCCAAGTGCATTGATCATTCGTTGTTGTGGTTCCGTTAACCCTCGTCCTTTGCCTCCGACCCATGGAGGACGATGTCCTATAGAGCGAAGCGTGTGCGCCATCTTCAAGCGCGCACCGTGATTTCGCATCGGATTTTGTAGACGCATTCTCTCTGATGCATGCACTCGGTTGTACTCCGATAGTCTCTTCGAATGCATTTGTCTCAGAAATTCTTTTTTGTGCTGCTCCGAACAGTAGACTCTTCCGGTACGGATCTTCACTGTTCTCTCTTTTACCGGAGTGTTGCAGATGGCACACGGAAGAGTGATGTATTTTCTTCTCTTCTCGTTTCTCTGTTGACAGCAATTCGCGCAGAACAACGGAATACTGTTGTGTCTGGCTGGCTTTCCTGTTTCTTTCCCACAGGTGTCGCACGTCGATCGTATTGTGATTACAGGTCGACAGTTCTTCGGATGATCTCCGCAGTAAAATGCTCCGGATCGCGCGCGCCATAAGCTCTTTCCTTGAAGGACAATCGGCTTCAAGCATAGTTTGCAGATCGCGTGAACTTTTTTTGCTCTGTCTTTTTTTGACTTCTGTAGACACGGATCGCAGAGCATCCGGATGCTCCAGTGTCGAGGTTTCTTCCTGGTCTCTTTGTTGCAAGAATCGCAAGTCGATCGGTAGGACGGCGACATTTTGCCCGAGTGAGTCTTTTGCTTCAACCCATCCGTTACTGGTCCAGATCCGATGATTTGGGGTACAGACAAGCGTTTCTCCATTTATTGTGAGACGGACAAGCGATGAGGGTTCTTTTCTGAAAACACGAACAACCGGACGTACGCACCTGAATCCTGTTTTCGGATCGAAGCTATCTACCAAGTCTCCAATTCGAATCGCCTCGATCGGACGCCCGCTGACTAGAGTGCCAGCGGGGAAACATTCATCGACGAACACTATGCCCGCTTCCGGTTTATCGCGTCGAGAGAGAGTTTGAATTGAAGCGATTTGGATCGAAGCGTTCGGGTTTACTCGATTATCGTTGCCACGTATGACGCCTACATTAGTTATTCCTACGGCAGCCAGTTCCTTCACGCATTGATCAATGAGCTCCATACGGTGTGCCACAAATAGTACGGGCACGGATGAGGTACGGATGATCGCAGCGATCACCGTGGTCTTACCGGCGCCTGTGGGGGCCACCAGAAGGATGCGCTTCTTCCCTTCGCGAACGCGGTCTCGAAGCCTCTGGATCCCGCGCTCCTGATAGGGGCGGAGCTTTGGGATCTTGGCTTCGAAGAGGGTGGAGGTGGGGAAGAGGGGAAGAGTGACGGTGTCCTTCACGTCAACACCGTGAGCTTCTCTGACGCTCTGGTCGCGGCGGTATACGCCAGCCGTCTCGTATTTTCGTTCGAGTAGTCCTGTTTCCAATCCACCATGACGACCGCATGTTTGAACTGTGAACCCTGACTGTTCCAACCGCAGAACCCGTTCTGCAAGAACTGATGACCGTCTGGAACCTCCACGCATACAGATTCGCCGATGTATCTCGAAACTGACTTAATCTTCGAGTGGTGAAACGGGGCTCTGTCAACGAACGCTTCTTTTGGCGCTAGATGTCGCTGGATTTCTCCGCGCTTAGCTGCCGATAAATTTAGTTCCGTTTTGCGTAGTGGAAACGTGTATCGAGTTCCTTCTGATGCCTCCGATTCCTTGAGCCTGTCCTGTTTGAACTTCGACACGAACCCGATCCGATCACCAAAGATTTTGGCGTATTGACCGTAGATGTAGATCGTCTCGTCTCTGTTGGTGATTCCAGAAACGATTCCGAATCTAAGCAGCATCGTTCGCACAATTCTGCGTACCTCGGGGACGATTGACGAGAACTCGACATGGTCTAGTTTTCCGTCTGATCGAATGTTGACCGATCCATCTTCGAACAACCCACGCAGAAACCGAGCCGCCGCGCTTGCCTTGGCCCATCGCGTAGCCGAACTCGAACGACGCAGAGCGCCCGCACGGGAGTACGTAGACGACGGCCTCGCACCACCTCACGTGCGAGATATCTGCTTCGTAGGCTTCGGCGGCGCGTGGGTGCTCGAGCATCTTCCTCCACGTCGCCGGTTCGACCTTGTTGACGAAAGCTGTTCCAGCGCCGACCTGCTTCCAGGTGAAACCGTCATCGCCCGGCTTTGGGTGCCGGAAGTCGTAGACTTCGTGGCCGCATTGACGGAGCGCGCGGACGATGGTGGGTTGCAGGGCGTTTCTCCAAGAGGAGGCGACGTAGATTTTCACAGTTTCACCTTCGCCTTCTCGACGCTAGCCGAGACATCGAGCGAGATACGAACGTGGTTCTTCACGCAGGTTGCGCAAACGAGAGCTGAGACGTGAACCGTTTGGCTTCGAAACGACGGCGTCCAGTATGGCACCGAATGCACGCCCGCCTCGCGGGTGAGATCGAGGCGTCGCACGTTGACATCTACCTCGTGCGTGGCTGGTTGGCCGCAGGAGCAGTCGGGTCGAGGGACTGTCGGAATTTTCATGGTGACACCGGACCGAGGCGACGGAGCGTGTGGACGATGGAGGGTTGCAGAAGTTTCCGCCAGGAGGACGCGACGTAGATTTTCATCGCTTCCTCCTTACTTCGAGCCCCTTCTCCAGGAGCATCCTCACGACCTCGTTGATGCTGGGCTTGATCCCGGTCACCTTCTCGAGCCGTCGTTGCTCGGCAAGGATTTTTGCTTGCAAAGTTTTGCTGACCCTCGCCCCGAGCACGATTTCCTGGCGTTCTGTCATAGTGCTACGTAGCGTAGCGAATGTCGTTGACAGATGCAAGTGTCCCGTTTAGGCTTCGCGAACCATGGATCAGGCCAAACTCAACGAGATTCTCGAAAAGCACAAGCTGTGGCGCCGCGGAGATCCGTCCGGCGCGGGCGCCGACCTCGCGGGCGCCGACCTCGCGGGCGCCGACCTCGCGGACGCCAACCTCGCGTACGCCAGCCTCGCGTACGCCAACCTCGCGCGCGCCGACCTCGCGTACGCCAGCCTCGCGTACGCCAACCTCGCGCGCGCCGACCTCGCGGGCGCCGACCTCGCGGACGCCAACCTCGCGTACGCCAACCTCGCGTACGCCAACCTCGCGCGCGCCGACCTCGCGGGCGCCGACCTCGCGGGCGCCGACCTCGCGGACGCCAACCTCGCGGACGCCAACCTCGCGGGCGCCAACCTCGCGTACGCCAACCTCGCGTACGCCAACCTCGCGCGCGCCGACCTCGCGGGCGCCGACCTCGCGGGCGCCGACCTCGCGGGCGCCGACCTCGCGGACGCCAACCTCGCGGGCGCCAACCTCGCGGGCGCCAACCTCGCGGGCGCCGACCTCGCGGGCGCCGACCTCGCGGGCGCCGACCTCGCGGACGCCAACCTCGCGGACGCCTACCTCGCGGACGCCAAAAACGTGCCTGCCGGCGTCGAGAAGGTCGATCCGCCGGAGCCCTACACGCGCGTCGTCGATCCGGCGCGCTACGCCCAGCGTGCCGAGCGGTACCGCGCGAAACACCAGGACGTGCCCGTCGTTCCGGATCTCGATCGCCGGATCCTGGAGGTCATCGATTCCGGCAAGGGGGCGCTCAACATGGGCGCGTGGCACTCGTGCACGACGACGCACTGCCGCGCCGGGTGGTCGATCCACCTGGCCGGGGAAGCGGGGTACGCCCTCGAAGAGCGGCACGGCCCCGCGCTGGCCGGACACATGATCTACATGGCGTCCACGGGGCGCACCGCGCATTTTTTCGCGAGCAACGAGCGGGCGCTGGAAGACATTCGACGACGCGCAGGAGAAACATGCTTCGTTTCGTCGCCTTGATAGACACGGAAACGACGGGCTTGGATCCGATCCGGGACCGGGCGATCGAGGTGGCGGTATCTCTCTTCGACGTTCAACGCGCTCGATCCGTTGCGAGCTTCGCCAGTCTCATCCGAGGCCCCGCCGAGAACGCAGCGGAGCACGTCAACGGGATCCCGGCAGAGCTCTTGCCGGAAGCCCGAGATCCCGAGCATGTCTGGGGAACGGTGCGGTGGCTCCTCGAGCCGGCTCAGATCATCCTGGCACACCACGCAGAGTTCGATCAACAGTTCACGCCCGATCTCGGACGACCTTGGGTGTGCACCGAGAACGACGTAGCGTGGCCCGGTCGTGCTCGAGGGGGCTCTCTCGTGCACCTGGCACTTTCGTTCGGGCTAGGGGTGTCGGGCGCGCACCGAGCGATGACGGATGTCGACACGCTCTCGCGCATCCTGACCCGGTTCGTCGAGCTGGGGCATGAGCTCGAGCCTGTCCTGCTTCACGCGATGCGGCCGAAGGCGATGGTTCATTCGCTCGCGCCGTACGAGATGAAGGACGTGGTCAAAGAGCACGGTTTCAGATGGAACAAGGACGAGAAGGTCTGGTGGAGGAAGATGTCACTCGAGGATGCGGAGAAGTTGCCGTTCAAGGTGAGGGTGGCAAAGTGAAGTGCTATCTGTGGGAGACGAAGACAACGAGCGAGGATCTCTCTCCAGGCTCGACGTTCTGGAAACGGACGATCCTTGACCCCCAGCTCTCGCTCTATCTCCCTGCCGTTCGCAAGATGGGCCACGACCCGCGCGGCTGCGTCTATGACTGTTTGTTGAAACCGGCGCAGAAACCCAGCACCGTCCCTCTCCTCGACGAGAACAACCAGAAGATCGTCCTCGACGCCGCCGGCCAGCGCGTCCTTGGTCTTCACGGCAAAAAGTGGCGCCAGACCGGCGACACCGATGCCGGATACGTTCTCCAGTCCAGACCGGAGACCCCAGAGGAGTACGGCAACAGGTGCCTCGAGGCCATCGCGGAGAACCCTGCGAAATACTACGCCCGTGGCGTGGTCGTACGACTCGAGTCCGACGAGCGCGAAGCGGCGCAGGACATGTGGAACACGGCATCTCTGATGCGGGATGCGCGACGGCTGAATATGTACCCGCGTAATCCAGACTCGTGTGTGAGCTGGGGACGAGAGTGCGACTATCTCGGTCCGTGTTCGAACACGATGGATCTCAACGATCCTCTCTTCTTCCGCTTCGAGGAAGACGTCCATGAGGAGCTCGCCGAAGACGGCGTAGCGACGACGCTGACGGACGACGCGAGCCTGCTCACGCAGAGCGCGATGCGTGCTTACCGTTCGTGTCCTCGCAAGTTCTACAACCGCTACGTGATCAGGATGCGACCGATAAAGAAACCGGAGACGCTCACCACGGGGCACAGTATCCACGCTGCGCTCGATGTGTTCCGGCGCACAGGTGATCTATCGGCTGCGATAGCGGCGCTCGAGACGGAGGACCCATACATCCGAGAGAAGGAGAAGGCGATGCTCCTTGGGTATGCGGCCAGGTGGGGCTCACCGAAGGGGGTCATCGCGATCGAAAAAACCTTCCGGGTACCGCTGGTGAACCCGGAGACGGGAGCCGCCTCTCGGACGTTTTCCCTTGGCGGACGGGTAGATGCGATCGTCGAGGCGGAATCCGTAGCGGAGCTGGTCAAGTAGGGAAGGATCCCTGCCGCCCAACCGTAGGACCAACCGTTCACCAACTATTCAACTGGAGACAGAACAATGCCGAAAGCCTCAAGAGACTCGCTGAACGCCAAGGGTAAGAAGGACGCCTACATGTTCGATCCCGAGGACTTGGTCCTCGTGACGGACGAGAAGTCGCCGCTCTGGGACGAGCGCGTGAACCTGCCCGTGAATGAGGCGCTCGTCCAGAACATGATGCACGCCCCGGACGGGATCCCTCAGGGAGTCCTCGAGCCGATCACGGCCGTTCGCAACCAGGAGACGGGCAAGGTGGAGGTCGTCGTGGGGCGCCAGCGTGTGAAGGCCGCCCGAGAGGCGAACAAGCGCCTCAAGAAGGCTGGACTCGAGACGATCCGGGTGCCGGCGATGATGCGCCGGACGAACGCGCACGGCGCTATGGGGATCCTGATCAGCGAGAACGAGCATCGCCAGGACGACACCCCGATCGGCAAGGCGAAGAAGGCGCAGCGGTATCTGGATCTCGGTCGCGACACCAAGGAGGTCGCGGTGCTCTTCGGGATCAGCGAGGGTTCCGTGAAGAACCTCTTGTCGCTGCTCGACGCTCCGGCGGCCGTCCGCAACGCCGTCGAGGCCGGAAAGATTTCGACGAGCGACGGCTACAAGCTGTCGAAGCTCGAGCCGGCAGAGGCCAAGGAGAAGGTGGCGGAGCTCATCGAGCACGCTCCGCGTACCCCGGGCAAGAAGCGGAGCAAGAACGCCAAGAAGGCGCGTGAGATCGTGAGCGGCGACAAGGAGCCGAAGATCAGCAAGAAGGCGGAGAACGCCGTCGCGACCGACATCGCGGCCTGGATCGATCAGGAGTGGGAGGACGTGCCTGGCGAGATCCTCAAGGGGATCAGGAGCGGGGAGTGGAGGAAGGTACGGGGAGAGTGATTTCTAACGGGGCTCCGTGTTGCACACGGAGCTTCCCACACAAGTAGAGAGGTACCCGAATGATCGATCTGAAACGAATCACCCAAGGTAAGCAGCAACGAGAACCCCGGGTGCTCCTGTACTCGGCGGACGGTGTAGGGAAGACCCGGTTTGCAGCCGGCGCTCCCGATCCGTTCTTCATCGACGTGAACCGAGGCAGCTTCAAGTACGACGTCAAGCGCGTCATCCCAGACACGTGGACCGAAACAATGGAGTGGGTCGGCGCCGTGGAAAACGGTTCCGTGAAGTGCAAGACGCTCGTTCTCGACTCGGTGAGCGACCTCGAGCATCATGGGAACTCGGAATTCTTCCCGAATACCACGATCGACAAGTGGGACGGTGGCTACGGACGCGGAGAAACGTACGCGCTGACTCGCTGGCGCGAACTCCTGAGCGCCCTGGAGCGCGTCTGGTTGTCCGGCAAGTCGATCGTCCTGATCGGGCACATGCAGGTGAAGCGGTTCGACGATCCGCTCGGAGTCGGATACGATCGTCACGAGCTCGCCATGCGTCGTCAGATCGCTGGTCTGCTCCGCCAGTGGGCGGACTACGTCCTGTTCGCTACGATCGACGTGGCTCACCAGAAGGTCGGAGGTGAGACCAAGGCGGTCGCCACCGGGACTCGCTGGTTTCACACCCAGCGATCTCCGGCATACGATGCCAAGTCTCGAGGCACGACCATGTTCCCCGAGAAGATCCTTCTCTCGTGGGACGAGTTCTCGAAGGCGTGTGCCGCGGACACCGAACGCGCGGAAGCTCTCCGTAAGGAGATCGACAATATGCTCCTCGAGATCGGGGACAAGACTCTCGATGCGCAGGTGAAGGAATACCTGCGCGCAAACCCAGGAATGATCGTCGAGGCACGTAACCGTGTCGCCGCACGACTCGAAGAGAAACAGTCAACCGTCACCAAGGACACAGGAGAAGCAACCAAATGATCACCGCAGGAAACTTCGAAGGCAAGGCAATCAAGGGCAAGGTACAGCTCGGCGAGACCGACAAGGGCGTCCTACAGATGGCGATCGACATGGATCTGTTCGTGGACAAGGACGCGAAGGAGCCGTCCGGTCAGATGACCACGTTCCTGTACTTCTCCGAAGGCGCAGCCGTGTACTCGTACGAGCGGCTTCGTCTCCTGGGATGGAAAGGGAACGGTCCCGAGGACATCGACAAGCTGGACGGGATCTACGACAACCGGGTGCCCTGCCGGGTGACCGCCCCGGAGTCCTACAAGGCCGCGGATGGAACCACGAAGATGGGTGCCTCCAAGCTCGAGATCCTGACCGGAGCAGGCACCGTGACCCTGAACAAGCCCCTCACTGCTGACACCTTCAAAGCTCGGCTCAAGGCCGTCGGTGGGGGCGGAAGCAGCGCTCCGTCGGGGGGTGGTTCGGCGCCTCCGTTCTGAGGGAAGGTTTCTGAGAGCCACCACGTAGTGAAGTGAAACGGAACGTGGGCGGAGACATTCCGCCCACACCACCAAGGGGAAAAGGAGATCCCCCGATATGAGAACCTGGAGCAAGTATCAGCAGGACGTATTCGATAACATCGCCACTGGAACCGGTAATACCGTCGTGAGGGCGGTCGCCGGGAGCGGCAAGACCACCACGATCGTCGAGGCGCTCAAACATGTCCCCAGGGGGTGCTCGACGCTGTTCGTGGCCTTCAACAAGAGCATCGCCGACGAGCTACAGAAGCAAGCTCCGCAAGGAATCGAGGTGTCGACTCTTCACTCGTACGGACTGAAGACGATCACGCGCTCTCTAGAGCGCCTACGCATCAACAAGAACCGAGTCTACAACCTTATGGATTCTATGCAGCTCGAGGTTGCTGGGTTCGTTGCTGCGATCAAGGCAGGAGAAAAGGACAAGGACATCGGGTACGAGATGCGTCGCGACCTCGAAAAGACCGTCTCTCTCGCGAAGGGAGCTCTATCGGGCGAGGAGAGCCACATCGACGAGATCATCGACACCTTCGACATCGAGTCCCCGAAGAGGCCGAGAATCGGCGGCGTGGTACTCGACGAGCATCAGTTGGCAGCGCTGCGTGCCGCGTTCATCCGTGACGTACTTACGTTGCTCGTTCGGAGCTCCGACACTAGCGACGGTGAGATCAATTTCGACGACATGATCTGGCTTCCGGTAGTCCTCGAGCTGCGTCAGCCGACGTTCGATCGGGTGTTCGTTGACGAGACACAGGATCTCAACCCGGCCCAGATCGAGATGACCCTGCGCGCTGTCAAGCCGAACGGTCGAATCTGTGCAGTGGGTGACCCGCGCCAGGCGATCTACGGTTTTCGTGGGGCCGACTCTGCCGCCGTCGACAACGTGGTGCGCAGGCTCGAGGCGACCGTGCTTCCGTTGAGCGTGTGTTACCGATGCTGCAAGTCGGTCATCAGGACGGCGAAGGAAGTTGTCCCGGAGATCGAGTGGGCCCCCGAGGTGATCGAGGGTTCGGTGACCAATGCGACCGTTGCGGAGATGAAGGCCAACGTAAGGCCGGGTGAGTTCATCCTGAGTCGAACGAACGCTCCACTGATCTCGCTCTGTATGTACTTCCTCAAGAACGGTAGGCCAGCAACCATCCAGGGTCGGGACATCGGTACCTCTCTCGCAGCGTTCGTCAAGAAGAGCGCGGCGAACAGCGTCGTCGAGCTCTGCGAGTACATCGAGAAGTGGCGCGACACGGAATGCAAGCGCCTGGCCGCCAAGCGCCGGGACACCCAGGCCGTTGAGGACCGCGCGGAGTGCATCCTGGCTCTCAGCGACGGAGCGAAGACCGTGATGGACGTGGTCAACACCATCGAACGACTCTTCGCCGACGATGACAACGCAAAACGCATCGTGCTCTCGAGCACACATAAGGCGAAGGGGATGGAGCGAGACACGGTGTGGATGCTGGCGTCCACGTATCGGAGGCGACCCGAGATCGAAGAGGAGAACCTCTACTATGTCGCCGTGACCAGGGCTCGGAAGGAGCTGTACGTGGTTCACGGAGAGATCGGGAAGAAAGAGAAGAAGTGACACTCGTTGCTCATATCGAGCTCCCCTACGACCGGGGCCACCAGTGGCACCTGGTCGTAGGGAACCAGCGAGCAGTCATCAGTCAGCGCGCAGCGTTCGCGTTAGTTGGCGGGTTCGGGATTCAGATTCAAGGTGAGCCCCTATTGACAGAGCTCTCGAAGAAGGCTCGTCGGATGCTCATTGATGCAGAGATCGTCCAGGAATACCCATGAGCCCCCTCAACAGAATGGTCCTGGTCCGTCGCCGCGCCGTCACGCTCAGAGGCCCCGAGCCCCTCGAGCGTGACGGTTTCTGGATGGGCGTCGTGACGAAGGTGACCGACAAGGAGGTCAGGATTAAGCTGTGGTGCGGCACCGCTAGGCAGGATCTGACAGTGACGATGCCGATCGAAAGCAAGGAATGGAGGATTCGTTTTCCATGACAACGGAGCAATCGATCGAGGAAGCGAAGTTTTGGGACACCTTCGGCTGGGCCAATGTGACGGAGCCCGAGAACCGGAATATGGACACCGTCCCGAGCGGGTTTCACATCGACTTCGTGTGTCCCGTCTGCGGGAGCGCCTGGGGTGAGCTCGACGCGCTTGGTTTTCAGGCGCCGAAGGTTCATTCCGGCGCAGTGTCTTGGTTTGGTGCGTTGCCAGTTATTCTACCGGATGCTCCGCGCATCGAGATATTCATTCGAGGAATACGGATCGTTTGCCTGGAGGATCATGTCATCGAGTACGACCGCGTGACAAAGAGGCATCGTCAACACACGACGCTGATTGGCACAGGCACGATGTCGGAACTCATCGTTGGCACCATGGCACTATGGTCGTCGTTCTCGTTTTTTCAGAAACTGAAAGGGAGGTGACACATGGCAAAGAAGAAGTTCGACCTAAGTTCGCGCGTCAAGGAGCTGCTTGCCGAATACTCCGTCTCCGGATGTGAATTATGCGGCCAACCCAAGTATAGCAATGGCATGGAGACGCATTCCAATCTGTGCGGCGCAGTGCGCGAGCTACAGAAGCGCGTTGCTGAGTTAGAGAAGCGCGCTCTCTCAGAAACCCCTCCCCGCTAACCCCGGGGCAACAGAAAGCAGGAAAATGGCAAAGCAAGAGAAGAGAGTCTTGGTGAACGAGAAGTATTTCGAGCTACTACGGCGGAAGGCGTCGTTGCTCGACGAAGGTTTCGACGACGCCGGTGTCGCCGACTCGTTCGTCATGTCGAAGGACATGTTCAAGACGTACGAGAAGCTTGACAAGGAGTGGCAGAAGCTCGATCTGGGATGGGGTGACGGATTCGAGCCGTACGTCGAGCCCAAGGCTGCCGCGGAACCTCGTCCGGTTCGCGAACCGAAGAGCAAGAAGAAGTAGCTCAGGAAGGATGGACGGCAGATGGCCAAGAAGAAGGTTCCAGAGGAGCCCCAGAAGATGGTGCCTCCGTTCAAACAGATCGCTGTCGCCGTCCATCCTCCTTACGGAGAGAAAACGAGTTACGAGGCTGTTTACGGACTCGATGAACACGGTCGTGTGTGGCGTCTTTTGTACAACGGATGGGCGCAGCAGACTCCTTTCGAGAGTGAAACTCACGGATGGGAACCGTTCAAGGAGTAAACCAAGATGAAAAATCAACTCTACGCTAACGAAGGTGCGATCGAATGGCGTGCGACCGACGAGAGCTACAGCGTGCTCGATCACGGGTACTTGAAGATCATCGAGACTTGGGGCTCCGACGATGGCATCGTCGAGACCGCTCGGATGAGCACGAATAAGGGCTTTCTCGGATGGGATGCAGGCCCTTGCCCGAATTGTGCGAATGGGTTTGTTCCTCGGAATCCTGACGCTGTAACGCTGGAAGATGCTGACATCGTTCCGTGCCCTGATTGCGGCGGTAAGGGCACGATCCCCGGTGACGCGAAGCTCCTTCGGTTCCTCTACGAACACAAACACTCAACGCCGTTCGAGTTCGCCGGGCTCACCGTCGAGATCCAGGCGCCCATCATGGTGTACCGGGAATGGCACCGGCATCGGACACACAGGCGTACTCCGAGATGAGCGCTAGGTACGTGCAGATGCCCAACCTGCACTACGTCCCGAGCGTCGGCCGCATCATCGCGTCGACGAAGAAGAGTGGCAACCGGCAAGCGAGCGGCGGCGGAGAGCTCGTCATCCCCGATCAGCCGCTGCGCTACACGCAGGAAGAACTCGCGCGGCAGGTGCAAGGGCTCATCCGAAGCGACCAAGCGCGTGTCTGCGTTCCTGACCCTTCGCATGGATGGCGCTGCGCAGTTCGAGATCCGGCAGTTCGCGTTCGCGCTCGCGCACGCTATCGAGCAGGCGTTCCCGCGCACGTGGGAACTGGCGCTCGAGGGCATGGCACCGAAGAAGGTGTTCACTCCGGAGATGATCGCGACGGGGGACGATCGCTGATGGCCACTCGCAAGCCGCGGAAGCGCCAATCCGGCCCCAGCGGACCGCACACGCTGCCGGGGTTCCTGCTGCGCTACAGCCCGGAGCAGCGCGCACGGTGGCAGACTGCGGCGGACCTGGACGGGCGCGCGCTGACGGACTGGATGCGGCGAGCGCTGGACCGTGTCGCGGCGGAGTGGCAGGCGGGAGAGCGCCGGTGACCCTCGTCGGTCCCTGCCCACCGGAGCCGCCCCGGGAGCCCCCGGAGTGGCTGGTACGGCTCATGGCGCCCGACGTCGTGGTCGGGTGGTGGCCGGTGGCGCCGGACCCGGGGAGGCCGTGGGAGTGGCGGGTGGCGGTGAGGGAGGCGAGTCGTGGGCGTGGCGCAGCATGCCGACCGCTAAGGCCGTCGCTCGATTATTAGAGTTGCTGAATACATTAGGACCTTAACCAATGATCCTATCCGGCCCCGAGATCCGAAAGCAGCGCACCGAAGGACGTATCCTCATCGATCCGTTCGACGACGCGCAGATCAATCCGGCTAGTTACGACCTCAGGTTAGGAAGCGAGTTTCTCTACTACCCTGACTTGACTGTTTTAGATTCGCGTAACTGGTCTCGATACGGCGTGTGTCCGAACGTGCGTAAGGCTGACGTTGCTTGCGCGTGGGCGTGCCTTGAATGCGGCGCCAGAGGGATGCCGCCCACGGTCGGCTCCGTGAGCACCGGAGACTACGGTAAGAGCCGTGTCTTCGGACCAGGTGTCCCCGGAGGCGTCCGCTGTGCCTTGAGTGGATGAGTGGCGTCGATGAGTATCCAGAGCTCGCGTGGAGGTGCCCCTGGGCGTACCAGGTGGGCTACCTCGATGAGCGAGCGGCGACGGGTCTCTTGACCCCAGGGGGTCGCTCGCAAGGCGGAAAACATGCTGCATTCTACCTTGAATCAAGGGCTCAAGGGGCCCTCAGACAGGAGGTTGGACGACGTGAAAATGGACCGCTCGCGAACCGTGCGCTATCTTGCTGGAATTGCTGGTGCTACGGTGGACGTGTTTCAGAGCCTGCGCAGGGGCTTCGTGTCTGCGACCTGTCCGTGCATGCCCCCGCAATCGGGCCGGTAGCCGCGTTTCAGAGCCTGCGCAGGGGCTTCGTGTCTGCGACTCGGTCTGCTCTCGCCGATGTACCTCGGCGACGGCGTTTCAGAGCCTGCGCAGGGGCTTCGTGTCTGCGACTCAACCGACGGCGCAGGGGCTTCGTGTCTGCGACGAGCAAGGCGCCCAACTTTTTTCGACCTCGGCCTTTTTGTTTCAGAGCCTGCGCAGGGGCTTCGTGTCTGCGACCAACTCCTCCAAGGGCGCCAGGAACGTGCCGTGGGAGTTTCAGAGCCTGCGCAGGGGCTTCGTGTCTGCGACGCGCCGGTTATCAAAGCCCACGAAGAGGCTTCATCTCTTCGACCCCCGAGCAAACCCGCTTGCTCACCGTTTCTGGTTTCAGTATTCTTACCGTACCAACGGGGCCGAATGGCTTCGACGTGGGAACGAAAGGACAGTCTGCGTGCTAGGGCGCCCGTCCCTCCAACGGGTCGTGCATCTGCGAACGACAACGCAATCGACCAGGCTCTAGCGGCCTGATCCGTCGGTGGGCAAGGAGCTCGAGTAAGCCCTCCCGACGCCAACCAAGACACGAGCTAGGGTTACGGGGATCGCCAACCACCCGGTACCGACATGAAGAAGGCTCTGCTCGGGCGAGATCCCGAGGAAACCAGAAGGGCGCTGCCGGTGGTGCTCCCTGGTATTGGACAGGATGAGCCGGCTACGCACGTGAACGAAGATTGTCCGGAAGTCTCGCGGACCCGGGTTCGATACCCGGCGGCTCCACTCCCGCCTCGCGCGGGATGGTGGAGGGTAGAGGTGATGTCCTCGCCCCCAGAAACGGCTCGGTGATCCCGGGCCGTTTCTCTTTCATCCCCACGTGATCATGCGCCCACCGAAGAGCGCGTTGAGCACGTAGAGCACTGCGACGACGATCACTACGACGCGGATCAGTTTGACGATCGTGGCGTCGAGCGGGAACTGCGTGATTGCCCAAAGGATAAGGCCAGAGATCACGAGCGTGACGATGATGGGGATAAACGGAATGGTCATCTCCAGATCCTAGCTCGGGGTACTCGAGGGCGGCTGAGGCGAATCGCCTCACTCTTCTCTCAGGCGAACGTAATCTCTTCCGACACCACCGGCACCCCCGCCAGCTTCAACTGAATCGTTCGAGCGTAGAGCCCGCTCAGGAACGTGGGGGTCGGGATCGTCATCGGCGATAGCGGCGGGAACGGCGGAGGAACCGCCGTCATGGGTAGCGAGTATTCCGCGAGCAACGCAGCAAGCTGCGCGTTCGTGGGGGGCGCAGCAGGAGCCGGCACAAGCGACGCTCCGGTGAGCTTTGCAGTGACGGCCGTTCCGAGGTTGCCCTTCGTACCGACGTTCGCTTGGTTGTTCTCGCCGGTGAAGTTGTCGTCGATCCCGGAGTATGCTTCTGTCAGGAACACGCTCTTCGCGGTCACTGTGGATACCTCGTACCGGGTACCCTTCTGAGCAACGAACTCGATCTCGTCCCCAGGCGAAAGCACAGCCGATTGATCTTCCGTCGTGGGGACACCGACCGATCCGGTCGTGACGACGAAGTCTCCCTCGAGCTGCGTCGCTGCTGCCCCGGGCTGCGCCAGCGCGAAGAAGCTTGGCGGCAGGTACGCCAGGTGTCGTCCAATGAGGAGTTGCGCCTCGTCGGTGACGGGGCCATAGAACTGCTCGGGGGTCGCGTCGGGGCGGATGTCGGGGAGTGGACCGGAGAGCTCGGCGAACGTGATCTGGCCGACGCTGTTTTCGAAGTCGCCGACGTCCTCCACGAAGAAAGCGACGATCGTGGCGATGTCCTCACCTGCGGGGCCGTCGGGTACCAGAAGCACGGGACGTTTCCCGGTAAGATCTGCTTCGGCTTCGAAGGGTCCGGCTCCGGTTGAATCAAGGTAGTGCACCACGACGGTACGTGCGCCGCTTCCTGATGCGATCGCGGGGACTGTTGCCACGCCGTCCGTATCGAGATCCGACGTCGAGTACACAGCGGCTCGATCCAGTGCGACAGGCGCGAGGGCTTCCTTGGTGGCGCTCGTGTTGCCGGTCTTGCCGGTGAAAGCGACACCAAGCGTGACCGCAGTCGCTGAGACTCCGGCCACTGTGTAGAGGACCCCGGACTGTGATGCGAACCGGATCTCGTCGCCGATCGAGAGCGTCGACACCTGCTGTTGAGACGTCGCCACGGTGACGCTTCCGGTGACCGGAACGAACACTCCGGAGAGTAGTTCCGACTGACGGAGCTGAAACGGGAGCTCGTTGTCGGTCCGCGGGTGACACGGGAACGGTGGAGGCGCTGACTCCGAGTCCGTGTCCTTGAACATGTTCAATGTGAGCGTGCGCGTCACGATGGGGCCGACGGCTTGTGTGTCGTCGTCCTCGACGCTGAGACCGAAGAGCTGTCCGAGCACGGCATCGTTGTCTTCGTCCTCGTAGAGATCGACGCCCTCGAGCACAGTGATCGCCTGGGTGGGACTGAGAGTGGTTCCGGCCGTGTCGATCGACCACGCGAGGATGATTTTGGTGGGCATGGGGCAGATTACCAGAACCAGGGCCTTCTGGAGTCTCTGAGGGCGCTCGAGGGACCTCCGGTAAAGAGCCAGCACGAGAGCCGCGCACATACCGTCGGTGGCGCCGAAGAAAAGCCGTCGGTGGAGCCTGGGGGGTCGAAACGTTTCGGGTGTGATGGAGGCGGCGATCACACGTGCGCGGGGCGGCTCGAATAGTCTTGCCGGTGCCACCTTAGATTAGTAAGATTCGATCTAGGCTAATATGTCGGGTGATGTAGGCAAAGGCGATGGCAACGACGGCACCCAGGCACCTCCAGGAGAGGCGATCGTCGTCTGTGCGCCGGAGGTTGAGCTGGTGCCTACTTCGAGCGGAGACGGGCGTCTGGCGCCGCTGCCGCCCATTTCGACGAGTGACCCCTACGTCGCAGGCGTAGAGGCCGTGAAGGCGTACCTGGTAGGTCAAACCTCCAAACGAAGCAGGGAGACGGCTGCCGACGCCTTACGTCGCATCGTCCGTCTGGTCACGGGAGGCCGCAGCTCGGATCTGGGGATCGTTCCGTGGCCCACGTGGGGTTTCCGGGAGGTGACCCTGGTGCGCACAGGTCTTTCCGAGATGTCGAGCGCAGGGGTGATTGCCCCGGGCACCGCGAACCTGACGCTCTCCCACCTGCGGGGACTCATTCGAACGATGTATGGCCTCGGGTTGATCACCCCTGCCCAACACGAGCTCTCTCACTCCAACGCGATGAAGAATATCCGTGGGTCACGGTCGACTCGCGGGCGAGCGATAACTGCGCAGGAGGAACGCGCCCTCCGCGAAGCATCACGTGGACTCAGCGGGTACAAACCGCAACTCTTCGACGCGATCATGGCGCTTGCGATCGGGGCAGGGGCACGACGGGACGAGATCGCAGGGTTACCTCTCATCGCACTCGAGCCTGGCGCCGTGACCATCATCGGTAAAGGGAACAAGGAACGGAAAATCCCGATCATGGATCAAGTACAGACATCGCTCGACGTGTGGTTTGTCGAACGTGTTCGATTGACCCCGAAGGAACCAAACGTTTTCTGCTCGCCGAAGTACCCGAGTAAAGGTCTCTCGAGATGGGCGCTATGGGCGCTCGTGCGAGACGTCGCACACACTGCGTTCGGGGGCACCAGCGAATGCGGAGATAAATGCCCGTGCGCCAAGGTCGTTACTGGGCCACACGATTTCCGAAGAACGTTCGCCACACGGATGCTGGATGCCGGTCTTGATATTCGACAGCTCCAAGTCCTCATGGGGCACGAGTCGTCCGATACGACATCGAAGTATGACAAGCGTGATCACAAGGAGCTGTTTGATCGTGTACGCAAGATGAGGATCTTGAACACATGACCGATCTGCCTCTTTTTTCCAGAACGGTTCTCCCGTTCGAGGACATCGTAGTGGACGTGGATCTGCAAGATGTAGTCGTCGATGGGCCGGGTCAAGATCCAGGACCGCTCTGTTCTGTGTTGCCTCTAGCAGAGACATCGACACGATTCGCGAAGCGATTCGTCATATGCAGCGACGCGCAAGAAAGAACCCAAGGTGATCAGAAGACCATTTATTCCCGCTAAGGTTCAGGTGAGCCCTGACAACCCGTATCTGTTCGATCTTGATCCGAGCAAAATCTTCTTCACGGAAAGAGGACAAAATACAGGCCCGTATCGAGGAGATCCAACGGACGCCATTCTTACATACGAGGACAACAAGGGAAGGATCCACGTTCTAGACGGACATCACCGTGTTCTTCGAGCAAGAAGGTTGAAGGTTCCGGTGAGGGCTATCGTGATGCCTGAGTCGGTATACCTTCAGATGAAACGTGAGGGGATCCATCAGGCTGATATGCAACTGGAGTTCGTTCATTGGCTCCAGCGTCAACCAAGGTGGCGGCGCAAATGACCCCCACCCCCTCCGTCTTCATCCAGTGCGTCGACCGCGCCGTCGACTTCGAGCCCTCCTTCGAGATGAAGAAGCGCCTCGAGAAGAACCGCGAGACCTTCGCGCAGTACGTGGTGCGCCTGCTCTCGTACTCGTGCAAGACGTGCCTCGCGGTACCCGGGATGCCTTGTTCGCTCAAGGCGGCGACCTCGAAGAGCTGTGGCGTGCAGTTCCATCGGTCGCGGGCGAGAGCGGCGAATTGCCCGGTGACGCGAAATTTTCTGGAGCCGGAGCTGGATGACGAATGACCGAGCCTGACCGAGCATATTCACCGGAAACTGTCCTACTCAACGACGTACGGATCGAGTCCGTGCGCAACATCGAGGGAACGATCGTTGTGGACGTCATCTTCGGGGACTACGAAGAGACTGAGCGGGCCGTCAGCATCGGGGACGAAGACGAGATGACGGTCGTGATGCGTGCGCTGACGGCGCTGCGGGAGAAGATCAAGTGAACACCTACATGGTCACACGCTGGGGCAATCCGAAGGACGGCCCAGACGGAGAGGACACGAACTTCCTGGTCATCGCGCCGTCGTATGAAGTGGCCGCCGAGTGCGCTGACGTCGCGCTCGCGGACTACCCACAGATGTTAGGTGAGAACGTGGAGAATCGCGCGCACCTCGTCGTGGAGTTAGGGATCTCTTCGTCGAGTGTGCCAGGAGTTTTTCACGGTCCGTGGATCGCGCACTCGGTGCTTCGAGCCTGTGAGAGCGTTTCGTGGCAACGGATCGATGGAGAGTGGCGGAGGAACGACGAATGACCAAGACAGGTGATCCAGAACTGCAATCTCTGTACGACCTTCTCAGCAAACGCTACGCGACGTCGCATCTCTGGGTCGATCGTCAGACCCGTGAAGAAGGGCAGTGTATCCGTGTTTCGCTGCACGGTTTTCACGTCAACCGACGCTTGGCGATGGACGTTACTGGAGACACAGTTGAAGAGGTTCTCCTGCAACTCGAGAAACGAGAGCGTGAATTGCTATTAGATTCTCCGGGACCAAGCCGGGTCGAGGTGTTGTTCTGTCGTAGGTGTGGGTGCGCCGTCAGTGTTTGCGTCGGTTTTCCTTTGCCTACCACTTGTCCTCACTGTCCGTCCGACAAGAACAAGCATCTCGCTAGGGCCTTCTACATCTTGGCTCCGTCCAAATGAGCCGCGCCAAGCGAACCAGGAAGGCCCGCTCGGCGGCGAAACGTGAGCGTCGTCTCAAGATGTGGTACAAGTCTGCGCACGCTGTCCTGGCAGACACGAAGGAACGGTCGGAACTCAGGAAACAGATCATGTCGATCGATGGTCCTGATGCGGTGAAAATGGTATTCGCTGCGCTCGTCGATCCGGTGGGGTTTCTGCATGAGAGGATGAGTCGATGAAGAATTACGATGGTGTGTTAGTTACCGTGTTAGCTGTTGTTGCAGTGATTTTGGCATGGGCTGTGGGGATCTTTATCGTAACGATCCCGGATCAGACCGCTCCGGCCCCTGCGGTCGATCCCTCATCCAGGTCGACGGTCATCGACACGCGCACAGAAGTTTACGCCAAGTTCGAAGCAGAGAACGACAAGTGGCTCGACGAACGCAACAGTTCCGCCCAGTCCTGCTTCACTCGCGGTGGCGTGCCAGTCCTCACGCTGGGATTGCGTGTGTTCTGCGTCAAGAACGAGGCGCTGGTCGATGAGCCAGGTGGCATCGGAGAGCCGCATCGGCCTGCGCCAAAGTACCCCAAGCAATAGAGTAGCAAGCGATGAAAGAGAAAACCATCTGCCCCCGCTGCCACCGCCTACGCTCGATCAGGCCCAGCGAACGGTTCTGCGACGGGTGCCTCGAGCTGCGTAGGCAGCAGGAGGCGCCCAAGAAACCCAAGTCTCCACCGGAGCAAAGGAAGGAATGATCATGGCAGAGAAGATTTTGGCGTTGCTGGCAGCTTTCGTTCTGGGAGTCGTGGTGGCGATGATGTTGGGTTCGAAGATGGTCAACCTGGGTCTGCGTCACTCTCCACGTTTGCGCGCGATGGTTCGTGCTCAGCTCGATCGACATGACAAGGTCAAGACTGACGCTTTCTCTCAAGAGCTTGTCGAGGCGGGTCTCAATGAGCGGTTGCAATTGTGCGCAGCAGTGAAGGTGTACACCAGCCCGAGCGGAGCACAGTACCTAGTGGATTGCCCCAACACCACGGTGCTAAGGGAACCTTTGTGCGTCGAACACAAGCACCCTATGGAAACGCCGCCTCACACACAGGCGCCTGGGTCGCCGAAAGACGACGCTTAGCCCCCGGGTAGAACCACCCGGCCAACGTCCAAGGCTCGACCCTTACAACGTACACGTGCTTGCCAGCAACACGCCGGAGTTCTCGCATCGCCGCTTCGTAGTTCGACACGTACTCGAGCACGCACGCCACGAAGACCACGACCGAGTCATCCGTGAACGGGAGAGGCTTCGTGATGTCGGCCTGAATCGTATTCGGGCAGATGCTGCCAGCGACGTCCACGGTCACGTCACCGCACCCGTACCCGGAAGTCACCCCTCCGTCCGGGGCCCCTACGACCACCAGGGGCTTCCCTAGGCGGACCGCCTCACGTTTGGCGCACCCGTACTGCGAGGACCGTAGGTGGCGCCTACGGGCCCACCAGGCCGTCTCCCAGGCGGCGACACCGCCGACGCCGAGCAGGAGCCATTTCGTCACCCTCCGGTGTAGTCCTTCTCAGCTTTGATCGCGATACGGTTGCCGACGTACCACCCAGCGCACCCGGCGAGCACCATCCCGAGCGGGCCGAAGGCCAAAAAACCGATCAGACCTCCGGCTCCGATACCGAGACCTTTCACGGTGTAGGCCGTGCGGAGCTCGAGTGGGGGCGGCGTACGGGTGATCTGTTCGTCGCCGAACCCTACTTGATCGTGACCGTTGCGACGAACTTTCATGGGTCTTTGTATGTCTTGTTACCCTATCACAGTAGAGCCCCCGCTAAAAGTCGCGCTCGCTGCGGTCATACGGGCGTCGCTGTAGGCGTCCAGCTCAATTGGAGAAGCATTGGTCCAAGTGATGGCCGCCAACGTTTCAGACGTCACCACTGAGCCGAGCGGAACCTGGATCGTCATCGTGTTCCGCCATACGCATGACACCCACTGGCCGGGGGCACTTCCTACGCAGGTGACCTCCGAATGAAAGTTGCAGTTCAGGAACTGTGCGCCGGAATCGTACTCCACCGCTGCGGCGTTGAGTGAGCTACCTACGAGCGCCAGGCGATCGCACACCAGGTCTCCCGAGATCCCCCATCCTTCGATGGTCACCAGAGCGCCAGGAAGTACGATGTCGACGACGTCGGCCGACGCTGGAGCAAACGGAGGCGAGTACGGGCCTCCGGTGAGGTGCACGCCTGCAAACTGCGTAGCCTCCGGTGCCCACGACCAGTTACGTGCGATGCAACCTTCCAGAAACACCGATTGTGCGCCCGTCAGTTGGATGTTCTGGAGCACTGCGCGGCCTGTGACCGATTGAAATTGATAGTACAGAGCCGTCAGTGTCACGTCTCCTGCGGAGTCGGAGATGTAGAACTGGATGAATCCGGCAGCGAGCGCCGCTGCTAGAGTAGAAAACGGGCGATCTTCTGCGCCGGTTTGCTCACTCAGCGGGACAGAGGTGCCTGAATAGATCCAGCACCAGTTGTTGGTGTTTGTCGTCGGGACAGGGATACCTCCACTTTTACTGGGATAGGTTTCTGTCGCGTATCTACCTCTGCCGATTACTTTGGTCATGGGAATGCCGCCCTATCGACCGGCGGAGGCTGAGTCGAAGCTTCCTTTTTCCCGCCGAGTTTCCATCCTGACTTGGCGCCCGCCGCGATCATGACGAGACCAGACGCGACGAGCGCGAACGGAAACCACTCAGGCAGACTGTCTTTGTGCGCCATGATTCAACACCATATCAGCGAAGTAGAGGTTGGTTAGGCCGTTCCGAAGTCTTCTGATCGTCTCGACCACTCGTCCAGGCTCGTTTCCCAGCTCGACGAGGGCGCGCCCCGCCAGGACCCCAGAACGGTTGCGTCCCCGCCAGCAGGTCACCAGGACGCGTCTGCCGGCCAGGAGACGCCGGACGATGCGGCTCGAGTTGATGCGGATCAGCTCCTGCTCTTCAGGGGTCGGCGGAGGCCCTTCGTCGGAGAGTGGCACCCGGATCACTTCGTACCCTGGGAGATCAGGTTGGTACTCACGTGCCGCGAGCACAATGGTGTCGAAGGGTAGAGCGACGCCTGGAGGCGGTGCGCTCCCCTGGGCGAGCTTGTGAGGGATCAGGTAGGTGTAGTCAGACATTAGTCCCACCAGAGACGGACCGTCAGATCCTTGATCACGTCAATCTCATCTGGGTGACCAGAGGCCACTACCACCATGACCACCAGGGCCACATCGGCGTTGTTCGGGATCGTTACCTCCAACGTGGCAGAGTACGGTCCTCCTTCTTCAGAGATGCGGCCCGCGTCATCGTACACATCCGACACAGCGACGTATTTGGCTCCGGCGCTGTACAAGTTGTCCACGAAAACTAACGCTTCGTCAGTTGACCCGAAATGGTTCGACGCAAACGCATATTCGTTTTCGTTGTTCTCGAGCCACTCTCTGGCTTCTGGTTTCTGTTTCCGTTTTCTTGCTTCTCGGTTGTACATCGTCACTCTTTTTCGTCTCTTTGGTGTGGGTGAGGGCAATCCACGATCGTGTCCACGTCTTCCTCTGGATCTATTCTCGATGGCACAACCACTCGACCGCACCGCGCGCACACCGTGTCGAACGGTGTCCAGAGCAGATGCCCGAGCAGGTAACAGATCAGGCGGCGAAGCATCGGGGATTCCTGGGGAAAAATTACGCTTGACGTTACTCGTAATTCAGGCTAATATAGCTACGGTGATTCGCTCGTTTGCTTGTAGTAGCACGGAACGACTTTGGTCAGGACACGACGTGGCTCGTTTCCGGCAAATCCGAGAAGTTTCAGAGCGAAAATTGAAGCTTCTTGATTCAGCCTCGTCCCTTCAGGATCTCTCATTGTTTCCAGGAAATCGTCTGGAGAAACTCATAGGTGACCGAAAAGGGCAGTATTCGCTTCGCATCACAAAGCAGTGGCGCCTGTGTTTCACTTGGAGCGGACACGACGCCGATGAAGTTGAAATCGTAGATTACCACTGAAAAAGCAGAGTAACAACATGGTCCCTCGTAACAAGATGCGCCCGATCAGCCCGGGAGAGATTTTGCAGGAGCAGCTCGATGCGTTGCAGTTGTCTGCGGCCGCGTTCGCCAGAGAGTTGCACGTTCCTACGAACCGTATCACCGGGATCTTGAACGAAGAACGAGCGTTGACTCCGGATACTGCGCTTCGTCTGGAACAGTTCTTTGGCACCAGTGCTCAGATATGGATGAACCTTCAGGCTGACTACGATCTTCGGCTTGCTGAGTTGGAAGCAGATCATCGGGCCATCAAGAGGATACGTCGACTCCCGGAAACAACTGGCCTGTAGCCTCATCGCTCAGTCGCCCTGATCAGCAAGACCGCTCCGGCCGCAGCAGCCCCTCCGAGCACCGCAGCCCCAAGCGCAGGAAGTACCCACGACGATCCACTTCTGGCGCTCGGTAGATAGGACAGCCACCCTCCGGCACGGATCTGGGATTGAAGAGATCGGATCGATCGAACGAACTTTTCACTACCGCAATCAGGACAGTAACTCGAGGTGCGAACGGCTTCTGAGAATGCGACGGGATCTCCGGTCTCGGCGGCGACCACCATTGGTCGAAACTGACGAAGCAAGAGCCGCACGTAGTCCGCAGCGCCCTCCTGGTGCGATGAGTAGGCGCGAAACGCTTTCGGCGCTTTCCCGACGAGCATCTTCGCGTTCAAATCAAGGTCACGAGCGCTCGACTCTGGTGTGAGCTCGTACCACGAGGGCCTCCAGATAGCGCCCGTCCACGAGCTACCTGCCGTGATGTTTCCCCAGTTGTATCGCCACATGGAGCGGCTCCAATTGGTCTCAATCAGCACTTGGGCCAGAAGGAGCTCGGCGACCTCACGGTAAGGCAGTCCTCCAGTCAGCTCCTTCCAGGTCGCGACGAGCCCCTCGGCGAGCTGCGCCGGGGGGAGGTAGGTAGCGGCTCCGCGCTGCGCCCACGGGATGACCGCTGCGAAGGCCACCTGTTACCCCAGCGCTTGCTGCCAGCGACGTGCGTCGGCATCCCAGTCCCACCTCGCGACGTTGGCGATACGGCCGTGCCGCTGTGCTGACTCGATGAGCTCAGCCTCTTCCTGGAAAGCTGCGTTGTCGGAGAGCCAGACGGGTCCGCGCTGCACCAGCGGAGTGCCGCGGTCGTGAAGCGTGAACCAGCGCCAGGCGTCGCTTGACCACGCTCCGACGCCGGAGGCTGGGGGCTGCGGGTAGGGGCCGTACAGGCTTCGAGCGGCCGACGCAGCGGGGCTCGAGGGCGCCTTGGGGGCGATTGCTTTCATTGCCGGAGGCTTCCTCACGGCAGCAGGGATAGGGGTCATCGCAGGTGGCTTGCGCGCCGGGGCCGCTTTCATCGCCGGTGGGGTCCTCACGGCAGCAGGGATAGGGGTCATCGCAGGTGGCTTGCGCGCCGGGGCCGCTATTGCAGTCAGAGCAGCCGCTATTGCAGTCAGAGCAGGAGTACGTCGACTAGGAGGCGGCATGTTCGGGACATCCGCGAGCCATGCGACTTCGCCCTGTTGGGATCTCAGTGCAGCATCGAATCCTGTTCGCTCGACCTCCGACAGCTTGTGACGTACAGCAGCGAGAGCCTTTGCATTGATGCCTGTCTGGCCTAACAACCCGATAGCTGTAAGGAAACCTCGCTTCGTGTCTCCTCCTTTAGGTAGCGCCCCCAGCGTCTTCACTAGAAACTGGCTCTTCACCAAAGCGCCAGCGCCACCCTTGACGATTTCACTGAGTTTCTCTTGGGTCAGATTGGTAAATCCATCGGCAAGCGCGTTCTGGATGTTCTCTCCGGTTACGACGGCGAGACCGATGTCGAACGCATGACGAGCCGCTTTTGGCAACTGCGCACGGGCGGCTTCGAGCGTGGCTTGCGCCACGTTGCCTCCGGCAGCGACCTTGAGCGCTGTGTCATACGCTGACGCTGCAAGCGCACCTCCCGGCAACGAGCTTCGGATGACTGCCTTCGCGATGTCGTCGATGCTCTTGCCCTCGGCGAGCGCAGCGCCTGCACCGATCGCAGCAGCTACTCCAGTGCCGACACCAGGGACGACCGACACGACCATCTGCGCGTACGGCGCTGCGTCCTTGATGTTCTTGAGCTCTGACTTGAGGTGCTTGAGCGCAGCTTGATCAAGACGTGCTCCAGACGCGATCGAGTTCGCGAGATTCGCGGGACCAGACGCAACGTTGTCCACGATGCGGGTCACGTCGCCGAGTACGGGGATGTTCTTCGTGAGTGCGGCGAGACCCTTGGTTGGGGCCGTGATGATGTCTCCTCCGAGCTTGATGGCCGCCTTACCGACCTTCTTGACAGTGCTACCGGCAGAATCGAAAAGATGAAAGCCTTGACTGCGGGTGCTGGGCTTGTAGCCCATTTGATCTAGCAGCACGAAACGCTCTTGATAGTTCTCGCGAGTAACGCGGCGTCCAGGAGCTCGCCGTTCGAACTCAGCCCACTTGTCAGGGCCAAATTGATGCTTGGCCCGATCTTCGCGCACTTTCTGCAAACCGACTTGCTGTTCCGCCCACGCTTCCGGATCGAGCTGGCCGACGCCGGACAAAAGCCGCTCGTCGACCATAGGGCGCATTCTGGAGGCGAAGGGGGCTGCGCCCGGCGATCGATCGTGCATCCCGGGAGGATACCACCGCAGGCGCGGTCAACGCTACGGGAGATAACCGGGCGATATGGCTACGGAACCAGCGGGGACAGCGCGCCCGGGCCCGCCTGCGATACGGCCGAAGCGAGGAGCTCGGTCACGCGGAGAGAGAGAGAGAGACGTTCATCCCTGGAGTAGCCAAGCTCCCGCCGGCTGTCCGCGGGTGAGCCCGGGTCGCGTACCTGCCTCTGCCGATCACTTTGGTCATGGTCTTATTCCTACGGAGTGTGCCTAGTGACCGGCGCTGTTTTCGGGAGGCATGTCTCGCACAACGTCTCGTCCGATGCCGCTTCGGATGCATCGAACACCCGGGTCCTCCCCAGCGTCGCTTGTGCCCGTTTTTGGCTCGCGCGGTCGGACCATTGCGTCCGGCGTGTGCGAAATGCTCCCGGGGGGATCACTTTCTGGCAGTTGTCGCAGATCATGGCGTGTATCCCAGCACGGACCAATCGACGATCGAGTCGCTCCCTGTATTGTTCCAGATCCGCATGCTGAACTCCAGGGACGGATCGGCCTCGGCATTGTTCAGGAGCACCCACGCGAATGCGCCTTGTACGTCTGAATCGTTGTGCGGGAACCAGTCATCGCCTCCGCCCGTCGTCCTTGGGTAGCACCAGGCCCAGGGCCGCTCACTCGTCGCCGCCCGCGTGAAGGGCCCAAGGGTGACGGAGCCGAAGCCCTGTACGTTCGTGGAGCCGCTCCCGACGGTTGTCAGGGAGACGGGCCCCTCTGGCCCCTGTGCCCCTTGTGCCCCCTGAGCGCCCTGAGGACCCGCTGCGCCGTCGTTCCCCTGGGGTCCTTGGGGGCCCGTCGCTCCGGCGTCTCCTTGGGGCCCCTGGGCGCCGATGTTGCCCTGCGGGCCTTGGGGGCCACTGGTTCCTTGGGGGCCTTGAGAGCCCGCCACGCCGGCATTGCCCTGAGGCCCCTGGGCCCCCGGCGCCCCTTGAGGGCCTGCGGCCCCCGTGTCCCCTTGCGGCCCTTGAGGCCCTGGCGGACCGGGCCCACCGCCGCCACCACGCGGCCCCGAGGGGTACGTCTCGGTGGCGTAGCTGCGTTTTCCGATGATGTAGGGCATAGATGTATCTACGGTACCATGTCTATGCACATCATCTCGGCGCCGAGAAGCTCCACGTTCGTACCGGTGCAGGCAGCGACTACCCTAAGCCACAGGCCGCCCTCGTGTTTTCTCCCAGTCGGCGCCGTGCTTGGCGCGCACGAGCGCGATCGCCTCGGTGTACGACAGGCGCACGAGGCCCTTGCGGATCGCCCACAGCAGGCCGATCGGATCGCGCTCGGCCCACTGCTCCGGCGTCGTTTCGACGACATCGCCCACGCGATTGGGCGAAGCGTCGAAGGCGTCGAGCTGGCACGCGTGGGCGGCGACGAGCTCGGCACGAGTGATCCGGATTCGCATCGGGAGTTTCCTTTCCTAGATGGGGACGACTTCGCTCCAGCCTGGATCGTCCGGATACGCCGTGGGTGCGAGGATGGACGCAGCGAGCTCTGATGCCTCGAGCTGCACGCCGCGCATGACGAAGGTAATTCCGTACCTCACCGAGGCGTTGGACTGCCCCATGAGCTCGATCGTGGCCTGCGTGACGCCGTCGGGAATGATGCTCACACCAAGCCCGGCGAGCGTGCGGTAGTCGTCTTGCTCGCCGCTGAGAAACGGCTCGTAGTCGCCGGCCATGATGAGCAGCCCATAGTCAGCGGGGAAAGCCGGCTCCGGCACCGGGGCGAAGGACACGATCGGAATCACGCTGATCGAATTGAACTCTTCGAGCGCATCATTCTCGAAATTCCCGGTCCACAGCACGCGCAGGCCGTTGCCGGGGGTGAGGTTCGTCAGTCGCACCCGGATCGGGTTGCCGTCGAAGTCCCGCCGCAGCCGCGACAGCGAGAGCACGCCGTCCTGACCCTTGAGCGTCTGATCGAAACCCCATTGCAGGACGCCCCCGCCGCCGCCACCACGCGGCCCCACGGGGTACGTCTCGGTGGCGTAGCTGCGTTTTCCGATGATGTAGGGCATAGATGTATCTACGGTACCATGTCTATGCACGCTGAGGTAGCGGAAATAATCGTAGTCGAGTCCGACTTGTAATGCTTGAACTCCATTGTTTCACTCTCGCGCGGGGCTTCTTCAGAAGAGTTCCGCTTCGATGGCTTGAACTTCTTCTTTGGTTGTAGCAGCGGCTACACGATCAACTAATGATCCGTCTTGGATCGCATCGGATAGTTTCTTCCGATTCAGGATCATCCGTTCGACCTCGATTTTCAACTCGGTCAATGACGGTGTGACAGGTTTCTCTGGGGGGTCGAATGAGAAACCATTCCAAAAGCTTCCAGGATCAGGCGCAGGAGCATCAAAGATTGGTATCGTCTGAGTAGTGAGCTGTGCCGCTTGTGCTGGGGTGACGTCAATAACATTCATAACCAACGATACGGGGTTTAGTTGAGCATATCTCATGATTAACCTGAAATTGACACTCTTGCGCTCAAAAGGCTGTTTACTTCAGTACCGTTTTGGCGCACTTTCACGGTTAGTACATCCCCAATTACTACGGCAACAGCAAGTCCAGTTACATTTACACTATTAGTCATTGGCGGAACTGTTACCGTTATTGCCGAATCGACGCCATTGATTCTTACCGTAAACGTTATAGCGTTAGAGACTAATGCACTATTCACGAATACAGCTATCTGACGAATAGTCCCGCTCTTACTAACTAGTGTATTACCGGCCGCTGCCGCACCAGGTGTAATTACCGCTCCAAAATTTGACGGAATATATCTATCAGCGTCTGCTGCCGGAGCGGCTTGGAATCCCCATTGTGCGATAGTCGGGAATCCTGATTCCCCTTGTGGCCCCTGCGGCCCGACCGGACCCTGAGGCCCCTGCGGCCCGACCGCACCTTGCGGCCCTTGAGGCCCCTGCGGCCCGACCGCACCTTGCGGCCCTTGAGGCCCCTGTGGCCCTGCCGGCCCTTGCGGACCCTGAGGCCCCTGCGGCCCCGGTTCCCCTCCACCACCCGGACAAACAGGCATTACGAGCACCCTCCCGCTTCATCGCAGCTCTGCGACGCCGAGAAACACCCGACCGGGAACGTCACCCCGAGCTCCGCCTCAGCCTGCTCCGCGTCGCGGCACAGCCCTTCGCAGTTCGTCAGATCGATCCCGCACCCGCCGAGCCGCTCGAGGTTCGCGCACGCGCTGGTGCAATCCCCCGGGCCGTCCGGAACGACCACGACAGGCGGCGGACCGCAGGAAACCAACCACAGAGCCAGCAAATAGCGCAGCATCAAGACACCTTCATCGCCAGGTTGATTGCAGCCGGCGCGTGCGAGACGCGCGACTCGTCGAGCCAGACCTCCCCCTGGATGCCGAAGAAGGGTCCCCAGGAGCCTGGAGAGAGGAACTGGTAGCTCCCATCGGACACCCGGCGGTATCGGCGCACACGGACCGCGTGGAGTCCTCCGGAGCCCGACGCGGGGCCGACTACCCCATTCGCATTCGGGTGGCGGTAAGCTGAGTCGGCGCGCACTACGAGGATTGCAGGGCGCTCCGTGAGCAGATGATCGAGCAGTGCATCGACCGCTGCACGCCCGACCGCGTAGATCGGTTGGAGCTCCAGGTTGAGTCGCTGCGCCGAGAGCCTGGCGAGCCCCGGAGGGATCCGGTGCGGGTAATTCGGCTTCCCTGGCCCCCACGTCCCTTCGGTCGTGATGCCGTGCTTCTCGAGCGCTCGACAGAACCCATGCATCGACACGCCTACGTTGGGTAGCACGGTGTATTTTGGCGGCGTCTCACCGAACCCGAGATCGAAAGCGCGACCGAACCACCACGCGACGCCAGGTACACCTTTGAAGCCGGTGAGCTCGTACGCGCAGCCGGTCCCCGCGTGGTCTGTGCAGCTCTCTTCGGAGCCCTGATCCGTCACCCAGAGGGGACGTGTGCAGCCACCCTCGTCGGGACGTACGCGCGTGCTCGAGGACGCCGCGACGAGACGATCGGACAGAGCGATGCGCTCCACCGTCGGGTACAGGCCATCGACCCAGCCTGTGCCACGGTTCGAGAAGCCTCGGAGGCGATCGAGGAACTTCACTCGGAATCCTTGTAGAGCAGTGCGCGCACCGCGCAGTCCTTTGCCTCGAGAAGCTTCCTGAGTGCCGCGGTGCGTTCTGGGTTTCTCGGGAGCGTGTCGACGATCTTCTCAGCGAGCTCACCGAACGGCCGCGAGACTTCCTGGAGGCGCGGGGGTAAATGCGCCCACGTGAAAAACTGGAGCATCGGATCTTTCATTCGCCGGCTCCGCTGATAGCTCCAACGCTCTCCTGCTCCGCCGCAGCAACCCGGATCAGGCACTGCGCCTTCCAGAGCGTGAGCAGCGCGGCCGGCGTCATCCCGTACGTCTCACTCTGGTAACGACCTCTACCGATGATGTGGCTCATGAAACCTCGATGAACAGAATTAGGGCGATGAGCCCGACGCGCTTCACCACAGCGCGCACAGCGCCCTGGTACCGGATCGGGAGCGCCTTCAAGATCAGGTGCGCAACAGGGGCCGCTGCGCCGGACAGGATACCGCGGTACTCCGTCCAGTCGTTGGTCAGGAGAGCCCCAATGAACGCGCCTGCGGCGACCGAGGGGAGCCCCTGCACGAGGTGGCGAAGATTGCCGTCGGGCGAGACGTTGTCGAACCACACCCATGCCTGCGGGACATGCTTCCTCGAGCCGTACACGGTGCCGAAAATGCCTACGGTGAGGAGCAGCCAAGGCAGACCGATCCAGAGCGACTCGAGGTAGAGACGGGCTTCGGTCATGTGGGAAATCTACCGTATTTCCCGGTGGATGCGAAGAGGAGGTGTGCAAACCTGCGGAAACGCAGGCTATCCAGGCTCGACTTCGACCGTCCGACGCAGACTGATTGCTGAGTCACGCGGCCTGGTCGCGTTGCTCCATCCCGAGAACACGGTGGAGTACGGGTTGGTGGCGACTCGTCGGCGCTCGAGGTAGAGCGCTTCGTCGATGAGCTGGCGAGGAGCGCCGTTCTCGGAGTGACCGGACTTGGCTTTGAGAGTGGTCAATTTGCGGCGCATGTGGGAGGCCTCATCAGGGGTTGATCGTGTTGTTGATGAGCGTGACTGCCGTCTGTGCGAGAGCTCGTCCGTTGAGCACCGCGCCGGCCTGCATAGCGATACCGGTCTGGCTCAGGATGTTCGCGTTGACCGTCACGCCGGGGGCGATAGTGACCTGACCGGCCGTGACGATGAACACGTTCGAAGCGAGCTGCCCGTCCGCGAGAAGGATGTCGTTCTGGATGTTGAGGGCGCCCGCCACCTGGATGATGATGACGCCACCGGGGCCTCCGCCGTCCAGTACGAGCGGTGCCGCCAGAACACTGGACGCGCCGGTGTACCGGTACACCGCATCCGTTGCGAGAGGGCCACTGATGTCTCCGCCGGCTGCGGTGACGTCTGCGGGCCGTCCTGCTGCGTCGTTGTACGCAGTGATCATGTCCAGGGTTGCCTGATTGACCAGAGCAGGTGTCAGGTTCGCGTAGTTGAATGCGAATACCTGTCCTGTCACCTGGGTGGATGTAGCGAACTCGCCGTCCCCATCAAGAACAAGATCGAAGCCGGTGATCGCAGTGGATGTGACCGCCGGGCTGACACCGATATTGCCGTCGATGGTCGAGCCGCCGGTGGTCGTGATCCCGCTTCCACCGAACGCGGCGAAGTTGCCGGCCGTGAGCAGATCGACCGTAGCCGTCGGAGGCGTCGGGATACTGACGGAGGTTCCTGATGGCTTCTGCTCGACCAGGATGAGTGCTGGAAACGCTGTAGGAGCGATATCCTTTGCGCCAAGAGAAGTTGCCACTATCGACCATACGTGTGTCGATCCCTCGACGAGGTTGACGTCCAAAGACACCAGAGTGGCAGTCAAAGCCAAATCGTCTTCGTCAGTACCTAGTCTGCTACCTTGCGTGGTCAGAACGACTTCTTCAGGAGTTCCGCGATCACGTACCAAAGTGAATGAGATGATATCATCCGTATCGCCTTCCAGTGTGATGCTGCCGGTCACCTTCACGGTCGGTGAACCGGGGAAAAGAACAACGCCGGGGAGCAGTGTGTAAAGAGGCGAGTCGAGCACAAGTGTGCTCGCGTTGACCTGTAACGGCTCTCCCTGGAGCTGCACGTTGTGCTCGAGGATCGCTACGAGAATATCGAGCTCGCTGTTGTCCTGGACGCTTCTCTGCGGGTATGTCTCGCGCGCGTACCTCCCTCTTCCGATGATCTGGCTCATGGCTTCTCTCTTTCTTTACGAAAACAATGTCACGGCAGGATCTCCGTGAGGGTGAGTACAGATAGGGAACGTTCCCGAGGTCATGGGGCTGGGATCTCCGTCAGAACGAGTGTCGTCATGCCGGGTGACACAGGGCCTATAAGTGAAGCCCCGGCACCGAGTGCGCTGATCGTCATGTCGACCGTAACCTGTCCTCCGGCTTGCGGGGCGGTGACGTGCGTGAACGACAGCGATCCGAAATCGGCGAGCCCGAGATATATCACGGCCCCGACGTTCACCATCCCAGTGATCGCCAGCACTGCGTCGCAGTCGGCATCCTGCTCTCTGACAGAGATGCTTCCTTCGATCTTGATCCTAGATCCGGCGGCCACCGTTATGGCCGCACTGGCTATCGTAGTGGTGTTCGAACACGACATTGTTCTCTCCGGTGGGGCCCTGAGGCCCCTGGGGGCCCGTCAATCCAGTCGATCCTTGGGGGCCAGTTGTGTGCCCGTCGCCCCGGTCGTTCCTTGAGGGCCAGCGGGTCCCTGCGGACCGACCGCGCCCGTGGCCGCGCGACTCGGGTAGGTCTGGCTGGCTCGAGGCCCTCTGCCGATGAGATAGCTCATGAAGGATCCCCCAGGAGCTTCAATAGTACACCATCAGCGAGCAGAGATAGAAAGCTCGTGGCGGCACCAACGATCACGGCGTCTAGGATCCGTCCGTGACCAACCGAGACGATGCTGCTGGCACCTGCGGCGACTCCGACCCACGTCCCGACGCACTGGGCGCACCCGAAGAGCGCAGGCCAGAGCTTGCGCACTGGAGCGAGAATCGTTCCTCGAACGATGAGGAGCGTTGCGCCGATGAGGGCAGTGATGAGGAACAAGTGCGACATGTAGTTAGTCGAAATCAGGCAGCGAGTGATCCTCCCGCTTCGAACAACCAGTCCGTTCCGTTGAATCGAGCGAGCACGGACCCGCGATGAGAAGTAGGGATCGATCCTATCGTGCCGGCACCAGGGCCGCCGTTGATCACCGCGAGCACGCTTGCCACGAGGTCGGTCCTGGTGATGAGTAATGTGTCTCCTGGGAGTGCCCCAGCCGTCAAAAGAGTGACGCTGGTCGGTGTGACGTCCGCCGTCGAGTAGTGGTTCCCGGAATTTGATCCCGTGAAACCGGCCGTCGCTCCTGCCCCATTGAGTGCGACGCTCGTAGAAGCCGCAGTCAACGCCGCTCCCGCAACTTCTGCTCCGTTGTACCCACCAGTGACCAGGACTGCGGTCGCAGCGCTTCGTGTCCCGCCAGCTCGGATGAACGACGCCCAGGAGGGTCCGTCGAAAATTGGAGGGGCAATGACGACCATCAGTAAAGGATTGGTTCCCGACTCGAAACTCGTATCTACGAACGTCGCTTCGCGCGCCTCGATGGTTGCTACGGCCAGTACGGAGTTGTAGCAGTTCAACTGTCTGGCTGCGATACCTCCTATGACATTGCTTCCTTGAAGTAGTACGGCCGCGCTGTCTACAGAAGTGCCCGCATCGATCGAGTTGTCCACGCTCACGTTGAGGAAGGAAGCAAACGACAACTGCACGGTCGTATTCGAGACGAAACCACCAGATAAGATCGCTCCCAAGAAGAGAGACTCGTCGGCGCTGAAGAAGAACTGCGAGATAGGAGACTCGGCTACGTCGGTGATCTGAACCTGCCCCACTACAGACACGTTGTGCAATGCGGCGGTAACAGGTCCCGTGGTCTCGGGTAACGCTAGATTGGACCAGAACACGTTTCCGGTGACAGACGTGCCAAGGGTGGGGTTCGAGTACGAATCAGCTCGCAGCTCCGTTGAAGCATTCGGTGGGAGGCTGATCACCCCCGTGTATCCGTCGATCGCTGGCGTGACCCACCCGACGTAGTTGTTCCGCCTGTCCGGGACGGTGCCGTTCGGTCGCGATGCAGTGAACTCAGCGATCGTGAGAAACGGTCGCGCAACCGATCCGTCTCGCCCGGACTGCACGGTTCCACCGTCGATGAATCGCTGCCTCGATAGAGGCACGATCGAGCCGCCGCTACCGCCGGACGCTCCACGCCCTGGATACGTCTCACTCTTGTACTGCCCGCGTCCAATTAGGTGGCTCATGGTGGTTCTTCCTACTTCTTCGCCAGCTCGAGGAGTCGCTGAACGACCTCAGGCCAGAGCTTGATCGTGCCTACGGAACCGATCTCGGGGTCGTCGTCGGAGAGCTCCATCGAGCCGTCGTCGAAGATCTTCACGGTCGGACAGCATTTGCGGTAACCGCACTGGAGAGTTTCTTCGTGGATCTTACGGCGTTCCATGGTGATCTCCATCAAGGGTTCGGAACGACTTCCTGCACAGCCATCTGCGCGCTGTTGTAGGATGTACCTTCTTGAGCTTCTGCCGTCTCAACAGACACGGTCACCAGAGCTTCTTCGTCGAGATCCAGCCCGCCTACTTGCGCAAGAAACGGGATTGAGATGAGTGATCCACCGGCGATTGTGGTCTGAGAACCCATCGTCACAGGTACTTCAATCTCGTTCACGTATACACGAATGATTACGTGATACGGATCCACGCCTTCGTTGTCGATGTTCAAGACTCCGGAAATCTCGATGACACCGGAGAACAGAGGAGTGATAGGTACCTCAGTCGGGTATGGCGGATCTGTTCCGATAGACGACCACTGGATGAAAACAGGTTCATTACTGAACTCATTGTCCTTCAACATAGACGTCGAAGCGAAATTGCGAGCGAGATCCGGGGTGTCACCACCGCCCAATCGCCGTACTGGATAGAAGTGTTGCGCGTGAGTACGCCCTATCCTGAACTCACCCATCGGTCTTCTCCGTCGCCTTGGCGGCTTGCTGACGCAGCTCCATGTACCGTGTCAACGTCGTCGGGACCATCTTGTGGAGTACGAGCCACTTCAGGCGGCGCGCACCGTCTCGACTCAATGACATCTTCGCAGCAGCCTCATCCCAGTCAGGGTAGACGAGAGAACGTTCGCCCTCATCCCACCACGGAGACGTGAGGTGGTCACCGCACGACTTCAGGCGCTCGAGCTCTGATTCCGGGATTACGACACGCATGGTTCAGGCCGCCACTTCTTGGATCGCGACGGTGGCGCTGACGATGTCGACGTCTCCTTCTGGATCCGTGTCCGAGATGACAGCGACCGATACGTCTACTGGAGTATCTGGAGTAAGAGCTTCACTTTGAGCCAGATACGGAATCGAAATCGTAGATTCCGGAGGAATGCTCATCTGAGAGCTAGTCGGAGGATCCATTGGGTTGCCATCGATCAGCACGAAGACCGTGATGATGTACGTGTCCGTCTCGCTCTCGTTCTCGAGGACAACGACTCCGGAAACCTCGAGCACGCCGGTCGATAGCGGCGTCACAGGTATTTCATCCCCGATTCCGTCCCACGGGATCAGAACAGGATCTCCAGTAGGGACCGGGGTCGATGTGTCTTCCTCCGTGGTTGCGAAGACACGCGCCAGAAGCGGCGCAGGACCGCCTCCACCACGGTGAGGCTCCGGGTAGGCGTGTGAAGCGAACTTGCGACCGACTCTGAAACTACCCATGACCGTACCTTTCACCCTGTGGCGGGCGGAACCTCTTGCAGATCGATCGTCGAAGAATTGACGAGAAGAGACAGCGCGTCGTTCTCGTTCGCTGTCAAACGGATCAGGATGTAAAAAAGGATACCGACATCGGCACCTGTTACGAGAGCCGTGAACGGAATAGCTTCGTGTCCAGGCTCTTCACCCAAATCTTCAGCGATTGAGTTCAACTCTTGAGTAGGAGGAAAGAAAGTAGGCGGATCCACGCCGTTTGATGCACCAACTTGAAGTTGCACGTCCTGTCTGGCGTCGTCGTTGTTCACGATCGTGATGACACCGCTGACTCGAACGATTCCGCTGAGTCTTGGTGTGATCGGCACCAAAACCCCAGGGGCCTCCCCGCTTTCGATGAGACCCCATGGCACATCTGTCCCGTCCGTCGTAATCCGGGTTTCCGTTTCGGCGGGACCGTATGCGAAGTTCCGCGCAAGAGACAGAACGCCGCCACCGCGTCTCGCCTCCGGGTAAGAGTAGACGCGGTGCGATCCCGTGCGGCCGACGAACTCAGACATTTGGTTTCAACCTTCTCCGCCGACGCGGGTCACTTCTTCTTCTTGCGCTTCGTTGCCTTCTTGCGCGCCGGAGCCTTGCGCTTCGCCGGCTTCCGTCGTGCCGGCAACCGCCGAACGGTCGTCGTCTTCGTGATCGACGAACGTTTGCCCCCGCTGGCGGCCACCGCGATGAGCCCGACCACTGCGGCGATTCCGATGCCGCCGGCCACGAGTGCGCCGGTGGAAAGACCCTTCTTTTCGGAAGTGGTCACGAGCTGGCCGGGTTGGGGCCTACCATCGATGATCGGAGGCTGGTCCTTCTCCGGCTCGTCTCGAGGCGGCGGAGGCGGCGGCGGAGGGACCACCGGAGGCGGGGGCAACACCGGCGGAGGCGGCGGCGGAGGCACGACCGGAGGCGGGGGAACCACCGGCGTGATCGGGGGCGGCTGAATCGGAGGTGGCGGCTGAACCATCCCGCCACCGCCACCCGGAATCGTCGGGAACGTGGGAGGACACTTCGGCCCGGCGGTGCCTTGTGCCTTGATTCCCCACCAAGAGGGAGCAGGAGAGCACCCGGGAGGCGCATTGGACACGACGCGCCGCACGGCGTTCGAAGTGTCGTTGCCCCATTTGCCATCGACGGTGAGCCCGAGCGCCTTCTGGATCGCGCAGACGTACCCGGCATTCGCCTGATTGCAGGGACCTCCGGACTGCATGAGCGCGACCACGAAATCGGTCACCGAATTTCCCGGCTGCACCGCCACGGTCGTTGGAGGTGGCGGCATCACCGGAGGCGGAGGCATGACCGGTGTGGGCGGCATCACCACTCCCGGAGGTCCCACCGTCTGAGGAGGCGGCGGCAGAGCCGCCACCGGAATCGTCGGCAGCACCGAAGGGCACTTGGGTCCCGCGGTTCCTTGCGCCTTGATCCCCCACCAAGAAGGCGGACCGGGACATCCCGGAGGTGCGTTCGAGACGAACACTCGCGCGGCCTTGGAGGTGTCGTTGCCCCACTTTCCGTCCATCGAGAGTCCAAGTGCTTGCTGGATCGCGCAGACGTATCCAGCGTTCGCCTGAATGCAGGGACCGCCTGCCTGCGTGAGCGCGTAGATCAGATCGCTTACGGGATCACCGAGCCCGTGCACGGCGCCCGCTGCCCGAGCCGCAATGGCCTGGATCATGTTGGCAGCCGGGATCTTCACGGGCTCACGCGAGACGAGGCTTTGCCAGGTCTGCTTGTTCCCGACCTGCTTGATCGGCTTGTGGGGGTTGGCCGCCATGAGCTGCGCGACCGGGATGTTGTAGCGACGCGCGATCATTGCCGGCGACTCGCCGGGCTTCACGCGATGGAACATCTTGAACATGATCAGCTCCTCTTGCTCTTCTTGCGGGTGATTGCCCAGATGGTCCCGCCCACGACGAGTGCGCCGCCGGCTGCGATGCCGTACATCGCACCCTTCGACAGACCCTTCTTCTCTTCTTCGGCAGTAGCCTGGATCGGATCACCCGGGTATGGCGTCGGAAACTGACCTGGATCGATCCGGGCAACGGTGAGAAGTGCGTCGAGCGTGCTCTGATCGAACACCCCATCAGTGCGGAGCGTGACCGGATCAATCTTGTTCGCGTTGAACCAACTCTGGAAGCATTTGGCAGGACCGGTGATCGTTGGAGCGTTACCCCAGTCCGGACACGTCGTACCTGTGTTCTGGTAGATCAGGTTGTTGAGATGCGTAAGTGACTGGATGATCCACGTCTGCTGTTGCTGAGTGAGCTTCGTCCAGACCTCCGAATCGCCGATCGCGAAGCCAAGAGCACCGTGTCCGCCGAGCGAAATCTGCTCACCGGAGAGGCCAGGGTAGTGACGAGGGCTGACGAAGTTCTGCTTGGTCCACATGGGTACTGTTCCTTCACAATCGACGCACTCGGGGTGCTTCGGCAACATGTTCTCGGTGTAGAAGCAGGCGGCCGCCCGCATGTCTGGATCGGTGGGTCCCTGAACAGGGACGTCGGTGACGAAGTTGGGGAACCCGGCAGCTTGGGCGGGGGTCATGGGAACACCCCATCACGAACGACGTAGCGTGTTCCGATGCCGGCGCCTTGGAGTTCGCCGTTCTTCTTGGAAGAGTCGAGATTGATCGGACCATACACGGCGGCGATCAGGTTCCCGGTCAGAGCTGCCGTCGCAGCGCCGACAGCAGCCCCTGTTGCGGGGCTCCTGCGTGCCACAGCGGCGCCGATTGCTCCGCCTCCGCCTACGACTGCCGTGCCGATCAGGTGTGCTTGGATGAAACGAGAATACGGTACTCCCCATGCGGATGCGGCCATTGCGACAAGCGCACCGATACCAACACCGACACCAACCACCGCTCCTACCGAAGGATGTCGATCGGCAACAGCGGCGCCAACCGCAGCCGATCCAGCGGCAAACCCGAGCCCGAGAGCTGTCCCTACAACCTGGTTGGTCATGGGAACGCTCCGTTGGATCCGAGGTACATGTCCGCACCCGAGATCCCTGCCTGGTTCGTCGGACACGACGCCGTGGGAGATCCAGCACCGACCGCCGCACCGACCAAGATCCCGAGCACTCCGCCGACACCGGTCCCGAGCTGCTCCTCATCCGAATTGAGCGACACGCCCGAGGCGATAGCCGAACGCCCTCGCACGTGCGCTCCGATGGCGTTGCCGAGCAACGCTCCGACGAAACCGAAGGTCAGTGCTCCTGCGCCTGCTCCCAATCTGCTCATGGGACTTCCCTTCCGAGATTGTCCTCGAACACTAGGCTTCCAGCGATCGATCCGTACTGAGCGAACGTCGGGTAAGCGACGACGAACTGATCCTCGGGACCGAGCGCGCCGAAGAACCCACAATCCTCGGAGTCGATGGTCGGGTTCAACGCTGGATCGTTCTGTCGAACGCTCGCGAACAACGCGACGTCGCACGGTGTCGGGATCGGCATATCGAAGACGTACTCGGCGCGTTCTTCGCGCCACTGGTACCTCAGATCGTGGATGTTGCCGAGGCTCGCGCCGATGGGGACTCCCCATGGGCGACCGCCGTTCGGAGGCGTGTATGGGCCCTGCGTCTGGTAGAGGAGCGCAGGAGACTTCGCGTCCTGGAAGATGACGCTGTCGGCATTCAGCGGGTTGCGCGTGTCTCGCTGCGTCTTTCCGATCACCATCACGTGCCAGGAGATGTCGCCATCGAACGGGTGCCAGAGCGGGCTCACGATCTCCTTGCGGAACGTGACCGTGGAGCCTTCGGGCGGACCCGAGTCGGTGGCGAGAGGCGCCGTTCGTGCCGGGATGCGCGCGACGAGATCCACGTACTGACGGATCCCGACGAGGCGTGCGCCTTCCATCGTCGGGCTCTGTTCACCGGTTCCGAAGCTCGCTCGAGCGAGAAGAAACAGATAGCGAGCTCCACCGATGTCTGCACTAGGAGTGCTCGGGATGACCAGGCCGGTTCCGACGTTCGTGTTGTACGGGTCGCTCCCGATGAACTCGAACTCGGGATTCCGGCCGACGGTTACGACCTCGTACCGACCCGCGTGCCTCACCGAACGCATCGCCGCCATCGGACCGTCGGGGTGCCGCTGGAGGTTGAGGACGTTGGAGGGGCTTTTATTCACGAATCAGACCTGATTGATATGTTGCCAGGTACCAGATCCCCACTGGTACACATCGATGAAACCTGATCCCCATGGGCTGGCAGGGTTCGTACGAAGACACGCCGACACGAGTATTGGGAGAGTGGGGTCTCCATAGAACATCATCGATTGGTGTCCGCTGCTTTTGATTAGGTACCAGTTCATGATCGCCTCAGAACTGGTACACGAGTCTCCACCCGCTCGGGGTGTACTCGTAGAGGGCAGCTCCCGCGATCGGGATACCTTGGATGGTTGACGGCACGATCCCGGCCTTGAGGGCCAACTGCACGAGCATGAATACGTCGGTCTCGGCGTAGAACATGGTGTGCGTCTTCATTCCAGGGATCTGGATAGGGAGTTTGGGAAACTGAAGCATGTACCAGTTCATAGGTTCACATCTCCGAGGTTGGGAACTTCGATACCGAACGCCTTGAGACGATTCCTGCATTCATCGGCGCTGAGATCATCGAGTGCCTTGTCGAGGTTTTGCCATCCAAGGAACGTCAACGTCACATCCACCGGCACACTAACCGGCGTCTGGAGCAGCACCGCGCTCACGCTCACGTTGCTCTGCTTCGCGAGCGGCCACCCGTTTGGCCACGTCATCGCGAACACGTCGAGGAGCTGACCGAGATCCGTGTACGTGTCGTTGATCGCGTACTTCGGTCCGCCGAAGACCTGCATCTGAATGCCGATCCCGGTCTGGCCGCTCTGCTTCAACTGATTGAAGTACGTGCTCTGGAACGGGCTTCCAGGGAACGTGTTCGGTTGCGAAATCCCGAACGAGACGCGCTCGATCAACGTGTCCTGCGAGATGTTGTTCTGGAAGCTCTGCACGATCGGCGACGCATTGACGGCGCTCGAGGAGAACTGGATGGGGATCTCGTTCACGAACGGGACCCGGGGGACGCCCACGATCATCCCGTACGCGATCTTCGGGGCGTACATCGCGAGCGCCCTCACGTCTGCGTATCTTGGTTCCAAAGTGAGCCTTCTTTCCTAGGTCTGAAAACGAAACGAGTGGCGCGGCGCCTTTCGCCACGCCACTCGTCTGCTACCGGGTCAGGTATTCAGTTCCGGACAGCCGCTTCGGGACCGACCATGTTCAGAATGTTCTCCGAGCACCAAGCCTTCCAGCCGCCGGGCAACTCCCACCCCTTGATCTTGATGCCGATCTTGAGGATGCCGCCCTTGAAGGTCTGGCGGGAGACGTTGACCACCTGAGGAGCGTACGCAGGAGTTGCATCCAGCGTCTGCTCCAGCATGACGGCAGTGCCAGTGGCAGTCGTGACAAGAAGGTTCTCGTCGGGCGACACGTTCGTGCCGAACGGATCGTTGTCGATCGTGAGAGCCTCGAGCATGAGCGCCTGATGCACGGCGTCCTGCGACTGGAACAACATACCGATCGGGATACCGCGCTCGATGAAGCACGGGCTCTCGATGGGACGGAACATCTGCCCACGGCAGCCGTAGCCCTGCCACCTGAGACCGCCCCACGTGACCGGCGCGAGATCGAAATCGCGCGTCGGGTGAAAGAGACCTCGATTGCCGTTGCCTACGCCAGATCCCGGTCCGTCCGTCGTGACGCTGCCGACCCTGCGGAAGCTCACCGGGAGGAAGATCGTGGCACTTCCCTTCGAGCGGTACGCGGCGTTGACGGCCGCGACGAACTCGATGATGGCGACCTCGGAGGTACCTGCCGCCGCTGCGTCCGCGAAGCTCCCGAAGTAGGAGACGTCGGCGGCCAGCTCGTTCATCACGAGCTCCCGCTGGTTCGTCTTCCACAGGAACATGTACGCATTGATGAAGTTCCAGCCGGCGCGCCACGTGGGGTTGCCGAACTCGAACACGGCCGGACCGAACGTCTCCGTAGTCACCGTCGTCCCGAGTGCGCCGTTCGCGATGTCGTTGGACGTGAACACGTCGGGCGAAGGCGGTGTTGCCACGTCCTGTGCCGGCGCTGCGAAGGCGTTGCCGATCGTCGAGAACGACATCGGCTCACAGAAAACATGCACGCCGATGCCCTGCGCGAAGATGTCCGTCTGGAGGATGCCGTTGATGAGGAACGTCGAGTCGATCGACGCCACACCCGGAACGCTCGAGGAACCCGAGAGCAGGTTCACGGTCTCACCGAAGACGGAGATCGCCTCGGAGCTCGTGAGCGGCAGAGGAATCGTCCACACGACCTCCTCGATCACTGGGATGTTGCCGAACGAGCAGCGGATGCACTTGTCGGCGGCGCCGAGAGCGCCTCCCTCGTGACCACCGAGACCCGACTGCGCCTGCTCGACGGTGAGACCGCGACCGAACGGCACGCGGCGCTTCTCCCGCTGGAACGTGTACTTCTTCTGTCCTGCCATGCGCGAAACGACTTTGTTGGTTGCCATGTCTTCTTCTCCTGATAGCTCGCCGTTTCTTGGTCCGACGCGAGCTTTGGTCTTTCTGACACCTCAACCCCGGGGCTCGAGGCCTACCGGGGCGGGTGTTTGGGGGGTGGACGGTTCAGTTCTCGTCGAGGAACGCCGAGTAGGGATCGATCCCGGCACATCCGCAGGACGCCTCGTCGGCCGGCTGCGGGCCCGGTCCGGGGGACGAAGGCGGACCCGGCTGCCATGCCGCGCCAACCTGTCCTGCTTGCTGGGCAAGCGCCTGAGCCACGGTCGGATACTGGTCTCCGACCAGACCCGTCTGTTTGGCAAGCGCCTGCTGCACGGTCGGCCAGTCTGCTCCTGGGCTCGAGACACCAGCCGCTAGTGCGAGCGCCTGGGCCGCCGTCGGATAGTCCGCTCCGGGACCCGAGAGAGCGAACGGACCGACGTCTCCAGGAACACCGGACAGAGCGCCGGCAGCGCTACCGCTCGAGACGCTCGTCTGCGGGATGCGCTCGGATCCGTCGGCGTTCTTCTTGGCCAGGTTGATGGCCGCAGCAACCTCCGACGGGTAGAGCCGTGCGATGACCGACTTCTGGAGCTCCGTAGGCGTTGCGTCCTTCGGACGGAGCATCGGCATGATCGCGTTGTTCCAGAGCAGCTTGAAGCCGTTGATCCCGGCGCCGAAGGCGGCTGCCGTGAGCACCGTCTTCGCCGTCCGGTTCTTGACGTACATCGCGCCGAGGGCCGGGAGCGCAACGACGCCGACAGCGGCTCCGGTACGCATGAGACCCGGGCGTGACCCGACGTTGAGCACGTTGCCCAACGTTCCGGCTCCGTCAGAACGGAACTTCCCGTCCTTCGTGTCCTGCTCGGTGGCCGCAGGGTTGTACGTGGCGAGCAGACGATCGAGACCGTCGGCCAGCACGAACCCGAAGCCGCCGGAGACGACACTCAGGGCCATGGATCCGATGCCGCCTCCGCCGCTCATCGGAGCACGCATCGTGCGCGATCGACGCTTCGAGCTGCGACGCTTGGGCGCCATGACCATGCTCGACCGACGACGCTTCGGGCTGCGGCGCCTCTTGGGGGCCTGCACGACCTCCGAGACCGCACGAACCTTCCGACGACGCTTCGGGCGCCTGGCCTTGATGCGATCTGACTTCTTGCGTCCCTTCCAACCCTTCTTGGCCGCCTTCCGATGACCGGCCGTGTCTCCACGCCATGCCTCGGACGCCTTGGTCTTCCTCCGCTTCGCCGGACGTCGCTTCGCTGGGCGCCGCTTCGCTGCGCGCCTCTTGCGGGGCGCCTCTGCGACTGCCCGAACCTTGCGCTTCCGTCGACGCTTCGGAGCAGCGACGGTCGTTGTTCGCATTCGGCGCTTGCCTGCCTTCTTGCGGCGACGGGTCGTCTTCTTGCGGCGGCTGGCGTTGACGGTGCGGGGAGTGGCCATGCTTGTGCTTCCTTGTCCTTCTCGTGCAACTACGGCGCGGATCCCGCGACCGAAAGGCACAGTCCTATGGATCTTCGCCCCTTCGTCGGATCCGAACTGGCGAATGCGAACGTGCTGGTCTGTGACGTGGACCTTCCCTCGGCTGTAGCCTTGAGCCTCAGCCCACGCGCGTGCCTTGATCGGCGTCCATCCCGCGTCTCGTTCGAACAGGAACGATTGAACACGTGCGGCAGATCGCTTGGGCGAAGGCACGCGAGCTCGGCGCCCAGCACCGCGCGGGGAGCGCGATTCACTGAGCGAAGCCAAGCGGTCGTCGTAGAGGCCCATGTCACGGTGCGGCCCTTAAGGTCCCAGTTAGGGGATCACCGCGTCAATACAATGCACGAAACGAACGCACGACTCTTGCGGACGAAGCGACGAATGCGCACTCTCAGACCGTCGTGAATGTCGCACCTGACACAGGGCGACAACCTCAATAAGAACAACGACTTACGACGCACTCGCTACGAGCGTAGATCGTGGCGATACACGCCGATCTAGCCTGAAGATCAGACGTCGATATTCTTTCGTGTTGTCTGACGACGGGATGCCCGTCGGATCACACACGTCGGACTATCGGATGCCGGGATAGCGCAGATCGAACGTGCTTGGGAGTTTTGATGCTCCCGACAGCGTTCCCGATCCTGCCATTCCGACGAAGTCTCCTTCGCCGGTCTGCTTCGCTTTCTTGCCGGGCTCGACCCACCACTCACGCAACGTCGGCGGCGCTTTGCCGACCGGGTGTTTCGTCGTGCCGTCGAACTTGATCCATTTGCCGGCTTCGTTCTGGAACGCACCGAACACGTGCGTGGGGACGTTGACTGGAGTCTTGTGACTGCTGCCGATCACCATGCCTGGGATCCCGATCGACATGATGGCAGCGAGCATCGTGATCGTTGCTTCGTCGCAATCCGATCCGACAATGCAGAGTCCTCCCTCGTCTAGACAAAGAACCTGATCCGGGGTTGCCATGAACTCACCCATCACTGGATCTTGTACGTACGGAACCTTCTCACGGTACGCAGCAAGGATGCATTCCACCTTCTTGCGCCGATCCGCAGTAGAAGCGTTGGCCTTGGCAAGTTCCTGGGTGGTCCAAGCTCGAACACGCGGGCTCATACGAGCTTTCCATGCACGCTCAGCGACTTCGTTGAGCGAAATCTTCGCGCCCTTCGCACCAGCAGGATGCGGTCGTGCGTCCGTTACGACACCTTCTACGGGCTTGTCGATCATGATCAGCTCCAGGAATAGTGCGCGTCCATGCCTTGATAGGGATCCCCGTAAGATGCCCAGTTCTTCTTTTTCCTGACGGCGCTGTGCGCAGCATCCTTCGTATCGAAAGGACCGATGACGCCCACGACCTCTCCGTCCTTCTCACGATCCACGTACCAAGCTTCGGATTTGAACTTGCGACGTGATTTCGGTTTCGTCCGCTGCGGGACCGCGCTCACCTTCGGTTTCTTCGTCAGATAGATCGCAAGCCCCACCGTTCCCGCTCCGAGCGCCGCCATCCCAGCTATCATCCCCATCGAGATCCCGCCGCTCTTCTTCGCGATCGGTAGCTGCAAATCAGCCGGCTGCGGCGGCTTCACCGGAACGATGGATCCGGCTCCAGGGCAGTTGCTCACGTTGGTGGGGGCCCACCATGAAGGCCGAGGTGAGCACCCTACAGGAGCCCCAGGAATACGCGCACGTACCGCAGCGGCGGTCCCGTCCCCGTACTTCCCATCGACCGTGATACCGAGCGCCGCCTGAGCTGCGCACACGGCAGTAACGTTCACGGCCGAGCACGGGTCGATCGCTGCGACCTGCGTCACCGTAGCGGGCGTCGTGGTCGACACAGGGATCGGAGGCTGCTTGGCCTCGAGCGCTCGCCTGGCGGCGCTGAGGCCCTCACTGAGAGCACGCAGGATGTCGGTACGCACTTTGAACCCGGAGGCGCTGTCTCCGGCTGCCAAGGCCGAGACCAGATCAACGTGCAGACGACGAGCGAGAGCCGTAGCAGCTCGAGTGATCCCTGCCTCTTGACTCGAAATCGCATCCGAGACAGCTTGGTCCAACGTGGCAGCGACAGCGTCGACGTTGGCCGCGAAGTCGGCGTCGCCCATCGAAGCGAGAGAACCAAGCTGCGCCGCTGCGTTCTCCAGGGTGGCGAAGTCACCTAGGACGCCACCGGCTAGGTCGCCGAGCCTCGAAGGAGTCACTCCGTCTGCCGCCGGCAGAGCAGCGAAATAGACGGGAGGGAGAGCCTCGAACTCGGCGGAGAACCACTTGTCAGGGAGGTTGAGCGTCTCGTTCTCTACGAGCTCGACGAAGGTCTCGTAACCGTTCGGGTGGACGACGGTGGGCTTGTGTGGGTTCGCCCGGACTAGGTCTTTTGCGCAGCGAGGGCAGCCCGCGTGTTCGGCAGCAATCGTTGCAGGAGAGTCGCCCGGTCGAACGGTGTACTGGCGCACACCTGGAGCTTACGCGCAAGAGTTGGTTGGCGTCTAGGACGTCGTCGAAAACCCCAACGTTTTGTGGATATTAGCGACCCTTGATCCCTAGAGCAGAGTCGACCTTCTGAGCCAAGTCGGCTCCGTAGTTCTCTCTGTTCATAGAACCGACCTTGTTAGCGAGATCCTTGAGAGGCTTCGCACAAGCAGCACACAGAGTAACGGAGTCGAAGCAGTATTCAGGAGACTCGTCGAACGCGGTTCTGATCTGCGGTCGGACAAATTCTTTTTGATGTCCGATCACACCGCACAGGTCGCATCCGATAACAATTACAAATGCCATGTTCAGATCCTTTGTGGCTCGTACGCAGTCGGGTGCCCATCTCCCGCCAACCGGATCCCTTTCCCCTCGAGCGTCATCTGCACGATAGGCTCCTTCATGAGCGCCTCGAGCTCCTTCGCCCATTCACGCGCCTGGGCAGCGTTCGGGGCGTCCACATCTACGGCCAGGAGGATGCGGTAGCGCACGTCACTCTTCCTCTTGATCAGGTGGGTCCCCCCAAGGGGCCACTTCTTCCGGTTCCTCAGGAGGCGGCGGTGCCGGCGTAGTGGGCGCTCCCCATGTCTGGACAGGAGGGGCTCCCCACGCCTGCTGGGGCGCCTGCGGGGCCTGCTGACGGACGGGCGGCGGCATCCGCTCCGGAGGCGGCGGCAACCGTTCCTCCTGCTCGATCGAGACCGCGACGTACCCTGGAGGGGGCTCGTACCCGGGCGTCACCTCGACGAACCCGGGAGGGAGCTGTTGACGTGTCTGACCTTGTGCCCGTTGCTGCGATTTGCTGAGTTCTTGCAGTTGTTCTCCGACCCACTTGAAGGCGGTCGGTAGGTTCGCTCCGAGGCTCTCTATCGTGCGGAGGTCTCCGCTCGACCGATCGAACACAAGCTTCGCAGGACCAGCTTCGACCATCTGGATCGGACTGTCGTCGTCATCGTCGACACCTTGAGCAACGGGTTCTTGTCGCTGCTGTTGCTGAGGAAGCATCGCTTGGAACTCTTGCAAGCTCTGCATTGTCGTGCGCATGACCGACATCGCGTCACGAAGCTCGTCCGCTGGCGTGCGGGGAGGAGGGGGAGGTTGATGTTGCGGGTATCCGCGTGGGTCTCGAGGATCGTATCCGCGCGGTTCTCGTCGAGGCTCGTACGCCTCTCTGTACCGTTCGCCTCTCGGGTCTCTGTCTTCCTGCGGATAGTACGCCGGACGCCTTTGAGGCTGCGGTTGCTGAGGCTGCATCTTCTGAAACAGCTCGAACATCTGCTGCATCATGGTCATCGTGCTGGCCATGCTGTCTTGAGGAGGCGGGGGCGGTGGCTGAACGACGACAGGCGCAGGCGCGGGAACGGGCGCAGCAACCGGAGGCGCGCCGGGCGGCTGCATCTTCTGGAACATCTCGAACATCTGCTGGATCCACACGAGCTGTCCGGCGGGATCGTTCGCCGCAGGCTGCGGCGGCATCTGGATGATCGGCGGAGGCGGAGGTGCCGCAGGCGCCGCAGGCTCGGGTTTCGGTTGCATCCGTTGGAACAGCTCGAACATCCCCTGCACCGTGTTCATCATGCCGTTCATGTCCTGCGGCTGCTGAGGAGCGACAGGAGGCGTGACCGGCGCTGTTACGACGGGCGGCGCCTGAGGAGGTTGCTGGGGGTAGTACGTCTGGTTCATGGAGGCACCTCCCGTCGGCCGCGTATCTGGCATCGTGATACGCCCGGTGCCACGCCACACCTTGTGGTTCGAGTCGTTGAATTTGAGCTCGTAGTCGGCCTCGGGATGCTCACGATGGATCTGCTGCTTGATCGCTTCGTACAGCTCCGTTCCGGATCTGGGTCGGCTCGTGATCACGTGCTGCGCCGCAGCCCCGGTGAGTCGCCGAACGTAGATGTCGATCGTGTTCGGCGGCCACGTCGCGATCAACATCTCGTACCTCTGAAGAGGATCGTCGGTGTTGAACGTGACCTTCTCGCCGCCTCGTTTCTTGTCGATGAACTCTTTCTGTCGACGGTTTTCGATGACGGCCCCGACGTCGACCGCACCGATCTCTCGCACACGCTCGGCATCAACGAGAAGCTCGCCCGTCTCTTCGTCGAGCTCCGCACCGACCTCTTCCAGGATCTCGCTCTGATCCTGCTGCACCATCACTCGCTTCTCAGCGCGACGCTCCCCTTCCGTCTTCTTCTTCGGAGGCATTCGGACGAGCCCTTCTTTGATCATGGCGTCGAAGTGGCCGTAGGAGTGGCCGAAGCGATCGACGGAGCGACCGGAGACGTAGGTACAGGAGCAGAAGACGCAGCTTGGATGACTTCATCCTCTTCCTCTTCCTCTTCCTCCTCTTCCTCGTCGTCCGTGCTCTCGGCCACCTTGAGCTCTTCGATCAGAACGTCGATTGGCATCGCTTCTTCCGTGATGTGGATTCGCGAATCAGGAATGTGATGCCGCGTTGCTCCGCGTCCTCCTGCGAGCACGGAGTACACGTCCACGCCGCCGCCGTCAGGGATGACGTACATGCGGACGATCACGGCGCCCTTGATGAGAGGATGCTCCTTGCCGGCCTCCCACGAAAGATCCTCGGAGTCCGACGAAGGGTTGGACGTGATCATGCGGGTGGTGACGGGAGGAAGAGCTGGGGGCAGCTCGATGGTGCGTGTTTCGGTCATGCGGATCTCTTTTCTTGGGTTACAACAGCCCAGCCTCTGCGAAGCTGAAGTACGACTGGTTGCTCTCAGACCCACCCAGTATCAAATGATCAATCAGCGGCATGTCGATGACCTCGAAAGCGTCCGCGAACGCCTCTGTCGTCTCCTTGTCCGCTTCGCTGGGTTCAGCTTCGACCCCTGAGGGGTGGATATGGAACAAGATTACGGCGTGAGCTCCATCGGCGATCGCCGTCTGCATCGTCGGCTTGAGCGGTGCCATCACGCTGTCCGGTTCACCACGCCCGGTCTCAGCGAGACCCTTGAACCGCAGATGCAGATCGAGCGTGACGATACCGAAAACCTCGTTCACCTCGTCACCGATGGCTTCCGAGATCAGCTCGAACGCTTTCTTCGGCGTGTTGATCGGTCCAAGCTCGTCCGCGAGCGCGTTGCACGCGGCGAAGAGAGCGGCGTCCTTTTCGACCTTGAGGAACGGGCGACACTGCGCCCGCTTGGAGCTCCCCTGCACGACGACCGGATCCGTCTCCCGAGGTCGCTTGGGGGCGCTCTGCTCTCGTATGCCTCCACCGAAGGTCCGTTCGCGCATCAGACCGCGAGGGCGGCGAGGCGTCGCACAACCGCAGGACCCGCGGTTCACGCTGCCCTCGGAAGCGTCTCGAGGATCGGTTTGCCGTCGATGTCGGTGAACTCTTCGAGACTCACACCCTTCACACGAAGGATGATGTTGTTGCCGTTGTTCTCGAGGAGATCGATCACGGTGCGAACGAAAACACCTCCGTAGAACAGAAGGTCGTTTCCTCCCTTCGCAACGACGATTTCCCCAGGAGAGTACCCTTGCTCGCGAGCCTTCTCGCTGACCTCCTGGATCAGGTAGCAGCGGGTGGTTTTCTTGCCGGTACTCGGCAGGATGATCCCGCTCTCTCGAGACGCCGCATGGAGCATGGGGATTGCAATCATCCAGTGGCCGACAGCTTCGAACTTCATGGGAGCTCCTTGATGGTCACGGTTTGTGTCTTGCGCAACTCCTGGTTCTCCACCTGAGCTGCATGAAGCGAGGATAGCACCTCGCTGAAATACTCTCGGCTCGGGGCGAAATACGGACCGTCCGAAGGCTTGGTTGCGTCCGTCGGTGAGTGTTGACGCGCGGCGTTCAGAATCACCAGAGCGCTCATCCGAATCTCACGATCCGGGCATCCGTGCGAGATGATCACCTGCGGAGCAGTATCGGAAACGGGGCGCTTCACGAACAGAGCAACGAGCACAGCCCAGCACACCAACAGAAAGGCTCGCAATTTGCCGTGTGACGTCTGGGGTCTCCCGTACTTGTCCTGGAGACACGCCTCGGTCTCCGATTCGATACCTGGGCACCCCTCGACGTGCTTGCACCGATCGAGGATTTCGTCAGCCTCGTGAACAACGATTTCCCACGCGATCGCGCTACGCCATATCGCGCGCCGCATCGCTTCCCAGTCCCGCACCGTAACCGACACCTTCTGATCGCCCGGTGTCTCGAATCCCATGAGCTGCTTTGGGTCCATCTCAGATCATCGTCCCGTCTGGTTCCTTGATGTGGATTCGGCCATCCGTCGCAGGCTTGTTCGCCGCTTGGACCAGAATCCACCTGGCCCACGCGCTCGGTCGGAGCCCGCACCGTTCCGCCCGTTGGGCGATCGCACGGCTTTGCTCGGGAGTGAGCTTCACCGTCATCGGGTGCGATTTAACCGTAGAACGTGCGGCCATTCGTTGTTAATAGACTGCCGACTGGAGGCCCGCTGTCTGCCGATTGGCATCCTGCTCCCGACTAGGTGGACGTGTCAAGAGGGGAAGCGTAGACTCGCTGGGTGCAATTCGGGCCCGGATCTCAGCTTGCTGCGCAATGCACAGCGATGCGCCCTCCGCCAATGTGGCGCCCGTGGGCGGTAGAAACAGACGGCCCTTTGCCCCCTGATCTACTCGAGAGATCGAAGCAAGTCGCCGAATCTCCTATCGGAACCGTCGAGAGCTTCCCAATCCCAGGTGTGACCGCTCTGATTCGGTCCGAGCCTCACGTGTGGGGGTACGACGAATCGGGGGCTCTCATCAAAGGGTGCTTTCAGTCTGGGGGAGTGTACGTGCCTACCGGACACGAAACTGTTCTTGCGCCTGACAAGAGTGGACCCTCGAAGCTCGAGATCACGGTCGGCGTGCTCACGGTCCTGAGCCTTGCTGTCGGTACTGCGGCGACGATCTCGGCATGGAAGAAGCGAAAACGATGATGAACGAAGTGATCTCGCTAGGAGGGCAGCCAGTACAAGGATTTGGTATCGGCGCCGTCGAGCGCCGCAATCCTCTGCCGGTAGGACGCTACTGGATCGACATCTTCGATTCGCAAGAAAATGCTTTCCGAGCGTGGCTGAACGAACACAAGGGCTCTGTGCGCGTCATCACTACCGAGAGCTACCCTTCTTCGACTTTCGGGGGATACGAAGGTCGCGTGTGGCGGCTGTTCGAGGTGACTGCTCCCGTATCTTGGAACGGCCCTGGTTTCCCCACGATCGCCGAAGCGCACGTGAAGGGCTCGGATGACACAGCTCAACGTCCACCGAAAGAGAAAGATCCTCTCGACAGGCTCGGAGAGATCGAGGTTCCGGTCAGCGGGCTGCGTACTGTCTCTTGGGTGCTAGGCGGCGTTGTACTCGTTGCCGCCGTCGTTGTGGGAGGCGTGATCTTGATCAAGACAAGGAGCGCTACTCCCCGCCGCGAGAAGGAAACTTCTTCCGGACAGGCTCAACCGGATCCGGCGGAGTAGACGGGTCCCCAGGATCGCCATCTCGCGTGAACCGCTCGAGGCGCCGCTCCTGGCGGGGGGACAACCTGCTAGGACGCTCCGACAGGTTCCGAACGCTGGCGATGTCCTTCTTGTGCTCGACATCGAATAGTGCGCTATCCTCGTCGAACGATAGAGGATCGAGACGCGGATTGCGCTCGCGCAGCAGCTCACGCATCATGATCGCCGTCTCACGCTGATCCGCACGAGATCGCTGCATCGCCTTGTCGTAACGACGAGATAGCCAGCCGAGCGCGGCAACGAGACCGAGCACCGCGACGGTCACGAGCTCGATGGGGACCATGAGGTTGCTCAGGTTGTTCATCGGATTTCCGCCATCTCGAGGTGCATGCCATCAAGCCTAGAAAAGTGGCCCCCCCAGAACCATTTCTGAGCGTTCGCGATTTGTACCAACTCGCGCACAGATCCTTGCCGTCCGACGAGCGCAGGTTGCCGCCCGAGACCATTCCACGCCACGTTGATGTCGAAGGATGACCCCCAAGCATGAGGCGACAACGTCGTGTTCGAGCCTCGAACGTAACGTACGGCGAGCGATCCTCCCCACGTCAGCACGCGATCAAGAAGACCTGCGTCGTGCCACGACTGCACGAGTGATTGCAGTTGCCGCGCGCCTTTCGCGTGGAAAAACACCTTGCCCGATTTCGGAAACCCAGCCACACCGATCAGAAGAGGTAACTCGACCTCGACGATTCGGTACTCAGATCCCTTCCGGATTACGCGGCAGTTCTCCGGGTTACCCGGTATCGGATTTGGTTCAGTGACAAGATCTCCGAAAATCTGCTGGCGCTGAGAAGCGTTGAGCGAACGCAGTCCTACTGGTTTCGGTGGCCAGTTGGCGCCGGTCTTGTCATCGTCGGGATCGTCAGGAGGGATCATCGACAACCCGGCAGACATGAACGAGCCCCAGGTGACGTTGCCAATTACACCGTCGTCCTGGATCCCTCGAGCGCGTTGCCATGTCTGCACCGCTGCTTTCGTCTTCGGTCCGAACGCGCCGTCAACCGGGCCCAGATACATGTCGATGCCGCGAAGGAACAACTGCACGGACTCGACGAGAGGTCCGTTCGCGCCGACGCGCAAGATCGCGAGCATCATTTCGGCGGCAACGCCGGAGTATCACCAGCCAGCGCCCCTCCGATGAAAGCCCCGACCACAGCGCCCGCGGCGCCTCCGGCAACCATAACATCGGTCACGTGACCGCTCCGACGCCGCACGGCGTAGCGAACACCAGGATGTGCCTTGGCGACCTCACGCCCAGCGAGCGCACCCACGGTCCCTAGGACAAATGCGCCGACCGCGCTCCAGATCCCTGTGCGAGCGCTCGCCACGGTTCAGGCCTGACCGACGAGCTGCTCCCCTTCGGCAGCTCGCTCGTACTCGAGCGGGTACATGGTGACCATGACCGGGATGTCGCAGTTCGGCAGGAAGATGATCAGCCAGAAGGCATCATGATCGTGCGGGAGCTGCATCACCTTCTGCGCTGACAGGAGCGGCGCAGGGAACTTGAACTTCTCTCGCAGGTGCACACTCATGTCCGCGCGCGGGCCGGCGTAGATATGGCTTGGATCCGTGTTCGGCGGGAGCACCATTGCCAGATCGGGCGTCCCGTGCTGGCGCCTGGCGATCCGGTACAGACTCAGGAGCTGACGCGGTGCGAAGAGCCCGTAGATGATCTTCTTGTGGGCCTCGTCGGTTTTGGGGCCGAACTCCAGGTCGTATGCGATCATGCCGTCAAGGTAGCACTGACGGGCCGGTTAGGTAAACCGGCGGATTTCGTCACCTACACGCAGTGATGGTTCCTGGCCCCAGGATACCTCCAGACGCCGAAGCGACGTAGCAGTAGGCATCAACATCGCAACAACACTGGAGACAAGGGGAAGAACTCCCGCTTCCTACGCAGCACAACTTGACGCATGCCCCGTCGATGCACCCTTGATCCTGCGAGCGATCACAAGCGGTTTCCTGTGCCCATCTGCCATCAGCCCCGCAGACTTGTGGTTGCGTGCCATTTGCGCACGAGCGGTGCCCTGGTACGCACTCGATGATGAGGGCTCCTCCCGCCGCCGGAGCCCCGCCAGCGGCCGGCGCGCCCCCGGCCCCGACCGTGACCCCCCCGGTCCCGACCTCTCCGCCCGCGGCTGCCCCTCCACTAGAGGAGGCGCCCCCGGCCTCGGAGCGTCCCCCGGAGCCAGCGCCCCCGGCCTCGGAGCGTCCCCCGGAGCCAGCGCCCCCGGCCTCGGAGCGTCCCCCAGAGCCCGAACCGCCGGCCCCGAGGCTCCCACCATCGGGGAGCGGATCCGCATCGCCCAGAGCGCCCGCGTCGTCGTGTAGGGCCCCACCGTCCTCGTCGTCGCCAGCCCCGAAGCTGGCATCGAAGGAGCTACCGCCGCACCCGATCAAAAAAGCAGCCAAAATCGTTGACTTCATCTGAAAACCTATTCCTTCTTTTTCCGACGAGCAACGTTACGCGGATCTTCACCCGGATCTTCCCCGAATTTTCGCCATAGACCGAGCATCCGACACGCTTGGCTGATTTTCGGCATGCGGGACCCGCCAGGTACATCCAGGAGCTCATCCAGGAGCGCCTTGGCTTCGGCACCAGACATCTCGAGGCGGACGCCGTTGTTTTCGGTGCGGCGGATTCTCATGGCTTTGTCAGAGGTTCAGGGAACATCCCCAGCGTCTTCTCACGGTAGTGATCTCGCTCCTGACGAACACGCTCCGCGTTCTGCAACAGAGCAAACATCTCTGGGGCAAACTCGAGAAGAGCGTCCAGCAGTACTGAGCGACGGTCGTCCTCGTCTAACGGCAGCATCGCTGCCCTGATTGTCCGTATTGCCATCACACGGGCTTCGACCTGTTTCCAAAGTTCTTGATTCATCACGCCTCCCATTCGTTGTACCAGCAATCCCGACAGACCCAGCGAGACCACCCGCCGCCGTGGATCCAGTGACGGCGGGTGTGTGAGCACAGGAGGCGGCGGATTGCGAGTAGCCAGCGGTTCATTCGGTGCGCCTTGATTCACGAAGGGATTCATAGGTCATCTGCGAATCGGCGTGCCAGTTGGTTTTGATCCGAATTTCACCTACGACAGGTAAATCTGTGATCGGATCGTAGTGACCTTTGAATGGTTGCGTAAGTCTATCGACCCCTTCGCGCAAAGTCGAAGCGACCGCTTGAAACGCGATCAGGACACAGGCGCCGCAAACGTTCGTCTCTTCTTTCAGATAAATCTCGCCTCATGACAGATTTGACAGTTCATGATCGAAAAGACGCTCAGCGCCTGCTCCACGGTCATTGTTCCGGCGTTCACACTTCGAACCACTTCCTCTACGACACCATCCGGAACCTTCTTACATTTTCTGGGTGACGTCTCAGCGAAAATCGTCCAAGGAGGTGACCCACCGAGAGGTACCGTAGCTGGTTGCCGAAGTTCATCGATCCTGCTCCGGTAGTAATCACGTAGGACGCTCGTCTCTTCGTCGAGCAGGGCGAGAAGCGCTTGAGCTGCCTCTTCGTTGCTATCCGTCTCGTGAGCGCGAATCCACGCTAGTGCGGCATCTCTCGTCATCGTGAACCTCCTGAGATCAACAACTCCCCCACGTTCCCTCGTTTCCCGCCCTTCGAGTTGATCCTCCTGGGCGCCGACACCTCCTCGAGCTTGAACTCCTTGTAGAGCTTCCGCACGAACGGCGTGTCGGCGTTGCTGAGGAGCACGTGTACACCGCGGTCGATGAGTCTCTGAGCTATCTTGGCTAAACGTTCTTGCTCGTTGTAACCGAACCCTTCCTTCGTGTAGGAGGTGAAGTCTGCTGTCTCCGACACGGGTGCGTACGGAGAATCGAAATAGACCGCGTCGCCCTTCATCGCGAAGGAGACCACGCCTTCGAAGTCGCCCCACAACATCTTTGTGTTCTTGAGTGCCCCCGACGCAGCTCGAAGCGTCTCCGTGTCGCAGATCGTAGGGTTCGTGTACTTGCCGAACGGAACGTTGAACTCGCCCTTCTTGTTGACGCGATAGAGGCCGTTGAAGCAGGTTCTGTTCAGGTAGATGAACCTGGCGGATCGCACCGCGTCATCCTTCGGGTTGCTCGCGCGCACCTTGTAGTAGTAGTCCTCGGAGTGCGGCCACACGTGCTTACCGAGTTCGGCGATCACGCCGGCGGGGTTCGATCGCAACGTCGTGTACGTGAGCATCAGGTCGGCGTTCGAGTCCCCGATGACGGCGTGCTGGAAACGTTTCTCGTTCGCGAGCGCGAAGAACACGGCGCCTGCACCGACGAAGGGTTCGTAGTAGGTTTTGATCTTGTCGGGGAGGCGGGGGAGGATCTCGGTGAGGAGCTTGGTCTTCCCGCCAGCCCATTTACAAAATGGATGCGCGATCACTTGCGGAGCTCCTCTAGCATCGTCTGCTTCTCGTCCTCGATCTTCTTTCGGTCGATCTCGAAGAACTCTGCCAGAAGATCCTCGACACGGAAGTTTCCTGGCATCAACTCGTCCATGCGGTAGTCGCAGGAAAATAGCCCCCGATCGTTGCAGCAATGTTCATCATGCTCGTGTCTGATCGCGAGCGTTACGTCTTTCTTCTCCGAAAGCCAGTCGAGGAAGCTCCAGCGCCGCCTTCACACCCGTAGCGATCTCATCGGCCGTCGCCGGCCTCGGCTCCGCGCTCACCCACGACGTGCCGATCGGGTAGCAAACTCGAGCGTGCTCCGTGTCTCGACGGAAACGGCGCGTGACGATCGTCACGGTGCCGTCTTCGGGAACCGACTCGTGTAGCACGTCGGCTATCTCGTCGTACATCTCGCCGGGCGTGTACGTCTCCTCAGAGACCAGCCGGAGTCCTAGACTTTCCTCGGAACCCGGGATGAGACCACCTCCTTCACCACACTTGATTCGCGCCAAAGTGTGCGACGGATCCAGAGACAGGTCTCTACCGTAGACACGGTTCGTGATCCGGCCGACGATCACACGGGACTCGAAGTCCCACGGGTGATCGTGGATCGTCGACACGTTCGGCACCTTGAAGGCCGAGTGCCAGACATGGAGCCGCGTCTCCCTCGACAGGTAGGTACGGAGCATGCCGAGTCCTTGGACGGACCACTCGAGCCAACTGGCTTTCTCGAGGAGCTTGCGAACTATAAGTTGGGTCGTGTTCATAGGGTCTCCATCGTGCAATTGAACCCTTTGGTCTCGAGCTCCTTGCGCATCTCTTTCCACAAGACGCCAGGCCACACTGCGTACCAGTCGGCGGCACGCGGCAGTGCTGAAGTCGTCACTATCCGACCGCCAGCGACGAGCACCAAGAACTCATCATCGATCGGAGGTTTCACCTTCCACCACCTCACCGCTGCCCGCTCCGCATGCACCATCGCCACGACGACCGCACCGACCAAACCGACACCGACGGCCCATAGCTGCCCGTGCGCGATGCCGTACGCGAATCCGAACCCGACGAGGGACCAGCCGAAAGACCACAGGATCATCGGTGCAACATCCTCCACACGCCACTCGGCGCGCGGTCGAACAGCCTCGCGATCTCGTTCACGCCCTTGCCTAGGCGCCAGAGACGCATGTAGACCGCCTGGCGCGCCGCTGAGACCGAAGGCGATCGGTCGGCGCCCTCGTACAGATCCTGGAGCGTCACGTGATGCACAAGGGCGCGCCTCGTGACCTCGGCGTGGAGAGCGCTCGCTTGAAGACGCTTCTCGAATTTCTGAAAGGATCGCTTCATCGTTCTTTCCTTGCTTCGTTGACTCAGTTCTTCCGCGATGTCCCAGAGCCTGTCGGCTTCGTCTTGGTCGCCGCGAAGGTCGACCTCGAACGCCTCGAGCGAGAACACGGTCGAGAGCTCGGCGAGGAGGGTTGAGGTCATCGTGTTCTCCGGCGACCTAGTACGGTAAAGACGTGGGAGGAACAAATTTCCTGCCACAGCACACCCCATCCTTGATCGCGCATGGAATCGACTTCGATAGCAACGAGTTTCAGGTCGACGTATTGAGGGTTGAGCGGATCTGTAGTGAGAAGAGTCGTGTATTCGTCATCGCAGTGGGCCTGAACGATCGAGAGATCATCAGCGAGAATCTTCTTGGTCACGTGTCCTCTTTCCACTTCGTCCAAGCTTCCGTAGCCGCCTGAGCGAGCGCCGATGCCACGAACTCGCGCGCGTTCGTACCTCCGCGGTGGAGATAGTTCTCGAGGCGTCGCTCCACCTCCCAGCACGGATCGCAGAGCTGGGTCCCCTTCATGTGCGTGGGTGTACCGCATGTTTTGCACGGGACGGAGCTCACGTAACCTCGAACAGGTGGAAAACGAGCTCACCGTCGCGAACCTGAAACGTACCCAGGTACGCTCCGGGCGAGTCTGGCATATAGTGGCCGGTTCCGTAGATCGCAAAACGATGTGCCTCAGGCGGATAATCCGTATCGACGAGCCACCACATCACAGGCTCACCGTGTTGCTCCTGGACGGAGAGGAAATGTGCGTTCCTTGGGATGTCTACGCGCTGACCGGAGAGAGACTGGAGCTTGTACTTGTAGATCGTTTTCATAGTTCATGATCCCCCACGCCTAACCAGACCGCGCGCAACGTATCGATCGCGTCGCGACTCATCTTCGTGAGCGCCGTGTCGGCGTCCAGGAGAATCGCGTCTCTGTGCGCGTTCGTCGCGTTAGCAAGCGCATCTCGACATAGTTCCCGCAAATCTTGGTCCGGCACCGAACCTTCCCATGAAACTCTCAGCGGCGCCGGATTCTGACGTATCTCGGCGATGATCTGTCGGGCACGATCGGCCCTATCGAGATCAGCGGCGGCCTTCAGGATATTCTCGGCTAGCTTGTTCACGCTTCCGCCTCGGTCGTAACCCCGATGCGCGCGTACTTGTGAGCCGCCTTCGCCCGCACGTGCTTGTTCTTGTGGTCCCCGAGCTTCTTGAGCACGTCCAGATCCGTCGTCTTCGCCACCGCACGCTCCGCCTGCATCCTCGTCATCTTCGAAACGTCCATCTGAAACCTCCTGGCCGAAGCCATTCTCGAGCTGCTCACCTGTCGTACACCGGGTCGTGAGCGGTGTCCAGGAAATCTACGGCTGCACGAACGGCCACAAACGCTCCCGGTCGCTCCAGTCCATCGCGAATGGGATAAGCTCCCGCGCCACCCAACGGGTCTTCGGCTGCATCGTCAGCAATAACGCCCGAACCGCATCGAGTGCACCACGTTGGCCGTCAGCGTCGCTAGAGGAGTAGAGCTGCCAGCCCGCCGCAATGGCGTCGAGAGCGCGCGTGTCCTGCCCGGTGAGCATACCGAGAGACTCCACGGTGAGCGCCGTTGGGCTCGAAGGGTCCTTCACGACGGCGCGGGCCCACTGTTTCCAGTTGAACCGAAAGACGACTCATGACTTCTCCTTCTCCGCAAACCACTGTCCACGCTCCCCTTGCACGATCCTGTACCCACGCGCCTTGAGCTCGGCCTCGACGGCCCGATGCGCGACACCTGGCGGCCACCTGTCGATCCCGCGTCGCTCGTGGGCAGCGGCGATCAAGGTGTCGCAGAAGCGGTAGATAATGGCGCCGCTCATCTTGTATTCACCTACTGTACACCGACCCAGAACCTTCCCGCAACCCCGGCGAAATTCTTCCGCCTCCCCTCCCCCGGAGGTCTCATCGGAATCTCTCGCGCGAAAACCAGATTTCAGCCTAACGGTAATCGGCGCGCACTGAACCCAGCGAACTTTTGAGCCACGTCCAACGTATCAAAGTCTGCCACCCCGATAAGTACGGCGGCGGGACGTCCGTGGCGTGTAATGAGCACGTACGCCTCTTGAGAAACGTCAACCGCCTCGCTTAAGCGAGCCTTGGCATCACGTAATGACATCGTTCGCCCCTTGGTTCCGCCTGAGCGTCTCACAAGTCTTCCGGTTGCAAACCGGTCTCCTTGGAAATCTTCGCCAACATGCGCGGACCAATTTCTTCGTTGTCGTGAAACGAAAATGAACAAGGTGCCCAGCCTTGACGCTCAAGCGTGCGATGCGATCCGGTCACACGGGTTTCGTACCAACCGATTCGCTTGAGCGCCGCTAGTACGCGCGTGGCTTTTTTCGCCGACCACCGACTCATGCTGCCCGATCGAAGTACAGCTCACTGATATCTCTCGCAGAACGTTCACCGTGTTCCACCTGATCGGCAAGAATGTGAAGAGCCAACGCACGAACGCGCGTGTCCGCTTCCGCCCTAGTCTCGCCGTACACGAGACAACCGGGCAGCTCCGGCACCTGCGCGATATGCCTGCCGTCCATTTCCTTGTCGTATTCAACCGTGAGTTGCATGAGTCTCCGAATGTAGTCACGTTTGTGGACCCGGTCAAGGTCTCCCTAGAGACTAAGATCCGGGCTGGTGCAAGCCCTAAGCGGCTCGTCCCGCCCCCTGGGTTGACTCCGGTCCCCGGGGGGCACTCTCGTCTCAGAGCGAACCCCTACCGTAAACCAAGTCGACGTTTCACTTCATCGTGCGGGATCTTGCGTCGACCTGGCGTACGAGCTCTCTGTAACTGACGTTGCAGGTCATCATCCGTTGCCCAGTGGATGTCTTCCAGCTCCATGCCCGCTACACCGCGAATGATCGCAATCGGCTTGCCGTGCTTGGTGATAACGACCTCGTCGTGTTGCGCGTTCTCCAACACGTCGCTGAAACCGTCCTTCGCTTCGCGTGCTCCGATGGTGATCATAGGATGTCCTTCGTTTGTTTCCCGTGCGGCTTGCGCCGCACCGCTTGCACGTACACGCGCCGCTCATCGCGGAACACGTCGTAGAAAATTCGAAATGGGATGACGCTCAACTGCCATATCCCGGGAGATTCCGACCACGGAGGGATCAACGTGTCAATGTATTTGATCGGTCCTTGCACTTCGTCCGGCGTCAAAATCAAGTGCGCCTCGATGGTCGCTGAGATTCGCTGCCTGTCGTACGCGCGAAGTCGTTCGAAATCCTCAAACGCTTCTTCATCCCATTCAACTTCGAACCGCATCAAGGAAAGATGTAGCTCAACTTGCGGCCCTTTTCAAGACTTTTCTTGGGGCTTGATTTCTACCGAAAAAAACGTGATGCTACCCAGGACAAGATGAGCCTCCCCACCCGACGCCGAACGGTCGTCGAGGCCCCCCGTAGGCCGACGGTGGAGCTGCGCGCCGTGCGCGTGGTCGTGGAGCCCGACCCGGACGCGAGCGCCGGATACCTCGAGCACGAGGGGCTTGAGGAGCGCCGGGCCGCCTACGAGCTCGAGGAGTTCACGTTCGTTCGAGCACGAGCCGAAGCGGATGTCGACATCGAGGAGATCCCGCAGGTGCTCACAAGCGCCGGCCTCGGGGGCATCGAGAGCGACTCGGAGGACGAGTACACCGACGAGATCATTTCTAGGGAATGGAAAACGTTACGCGACGTACTCAAGGCGGTGGGGGTGCCCACCGAACAACTGCCGCTCGAGGTCGACCCTGAGTGGATTGAATGGAGAATGTGATGGCGACGAAGGCGGACAAGAAGCGGTGGGATGATCTGCACGTCGCACTGGAGCAGGCAGACGCCGCGTTTGACGGGTTCGATTCTGCGATGCGCATCAAGTACGGCAGCTCGTACCAGTCATCGTGGCTCAGTGCGGGACAAGAGAAGAAACTGAGCGCACTTCGTGAACGCAAGTACAAGCTCGATGACAAGATCATTGCACTTCTCGTCAAGATCAGCCCCCGCGGCGAACGCTGGATGACTGGCGCCCCTACATGGTGGCTCACGCGCAAGCTGACGTGGGAAGACGCTACTCGTCCGGCAGACGAACCGTTGTCGGTCGTGGTTCCTGGTTCGTATGGGAACCGAGACGGAACAGTTACGGAGCGGCACGCGCCTGCTCGCATCAGATCAACCAGAGCAACGGAGAACATGATGGCCAACAGAAAACCCCGCAAAGCAATACAAGACCTCATCGAGGAGCTGCAATCATGGCTCCCGAACTACAATCACGGACCGGACGACTATCCCACCCTGCTCTGGCGGATTCTCGCAAGCGCACCTGGCGGCGACCGAGCAGAAGACATGGGTTACGAATCGTTCAATCTCGGATGGCAGGAGATCAGCCAGCTCGGTGAAGTGCTCGAAGCGATCCAGGACAAAAGGGACATCGAGGATCTCATCAACGGGTTGATCGATGACGAGGAAGACGAATCCGAAGACGACGAAGAGGACGACTGAGCTACAACACGACCCCGAGTGGGTTCGTTTACTGGAGAGACAACTGATGGCAAACGGAATCCGAAGACTGGGAAGCGCTGGAAGAAGAGTTCGAGGACGAAGAGGAGGACGACTGATGGCCCGCAAGAAAAAGAAGATCGACTTCACCGACCAAGACGCCGTGCTCGACGAGGTCGCGAAAGCGATGGACGTCGACCCTGACCAGTTGAGCATCGACACCAGCTCCATGGAAGGCTTCGGTGTCGACGTCTACGAGATCAGCGTCGACGGCGGCAGTAACACGTGGGGCGTCGTCGAGAGCGACGATGCGTTCCGGGAGCTGGCTCTCGCGATCGTCAAGCAAGATCTCGAGGAAGATCCTTCGATGTTCAACAAGGACTTCATCAAGAGGCACATCAACATCGACCGCCTTCGTCGCGACCTCGAGTCCGACGTGCAGAACATGGCCGAGGAAGACCTGCGAGAGATGAGCGACCGCGACTTCTGGCGCACGGCCAAGGACTACATCGACGTCCCCGATGAGGATGACGATGGCGACATGCCGGATCCCGAGGACTACATCGATGACGTCGCCGAGCAGATGACCAAGGAGAAGCTCCGCGATCCGATGGAGTACCTCGAAGAGATTTACAGCTCCTCGGAGGCCGTCGAGAAGGCGATCGAGATCGCTGGCATCGACGTCAACGCCGCAGCCGAAGACGCCGTCGACACGGATGGCCCGGAGCACTTCGTCGCACGCTACGACGGTAACTACGATACGACCCCAAGTGGGTTCGTTTACTGGAGAGACAACTGATGGCCAACCTCATCCCTTTCAAATCATGGGCGGACGTTCTCGCCTACGCCCGCACCGGGCAGCCCCTCTACTACCGGGCACCGATGGATCGTCGTGCTACCAAGCTCGTTCCTTCCGAAGGTGATCCGTCCCCGTACACGTACGAGGTGCGGGCGCGCACCATCAAGATATGGCCCCCGGGCTCTGTTGGACGTGGACGCTCGAGAACGTCCGATCCGTTTTCTACTGACACGGGGCACCTCGAACGATTCTCGCGCCCTGAGCAGAGGATGAATGAGCGGCGGCGAGTTGCGGCTCCTGGTGAAAGACGAGTCGCAGCCCGCGACCCCGAGATCACGGAGATCGGCCACATCGGTGACATGAACTGGCCCGAGCACGGCGGCGGCCCGATCTTCCGTCGAGGATCTGACGACAACGACTGCTTCCTCGAGTACGTCGAGCCCCGCGAAGACTTCGAAGAGCGCTGGACAGTATACCGCGTCGAACTCGAACCTGGAGTTCCGTCATGGGGCGATCTGAAAGCGGTCGCGAAGACTTCGGATCAAAGTCCGAAGGAACTACGCGCGGCGTTCGATAGCCCCGACCCCATGCAACGCGCTTGGGCGTACGAGACGTGGGCCGGTCACTACGGTTGGGGCGAGTTCGATCAAGACCCACTCCGACTCACGTGCGCCGAGATGAACGAGCGATATCCCGACGCTGATATCGACTGCGGCGAAGACGAAGACGACCGTCTCGACGAACCCCGCCGCATGGCAGCCCCCTCCGACCATCGTGTTGCCGAGATGCAGTGGGTACCGCCCGAGCTTTCTCGAGAAGGCATACAACCACGTATGCTCGAAATTTTGCTCTACGGCATGGGAGAGCATGCTAGCGGGCGCGTACCGCGAGCTGGCGACTCATTGGTGTACGACCGTGATGGGTACATCCCTCTCGAGCAAAATGGCTACATCGTCCGCAAGGCGAAGACTCAAGGTCTGTCTTCTCTAGGCGACTACTACGTGCTCACGGACAAGGGGGCTGATATCGCGCGACGGTATCGTCTTGCGGTCCGCAACATTAGCGGAAGAGCACGCGAACCCCGCCGCATGGCAACCCCCTCCGGCGGCACCGTCACGGCCCGCACTGTTCTCGACGGGCTCGGGCGGTACCTCGAGCATGACGGCAAGGACGCTCCTCGCGAATCAGCTCGCATCGCACGCCTGATCAAGGGCGCTGGGCGCAGCGAACGCAAAGCCGAAGCAGCAATGGAAGAAATCGACAAGATCCTCGGCGCGCACGGCGTAGAAGCTCTTCGAGACGAGAACCAGAACGACCGCTATTTCGGCGACGTCATCGCGACGTACGTCAACATGGGCGATACGTACGACACGACTGTCGTCTACGACGTGCACGAAGCGACGTTCCACGTCACCAGTTGGGGTGACTGGTTCGAGGAGTACGAGCGCCGGCAAGAAGCTGAGCGTAAGGAAGACGAGGACGAGGACGAACATCTCGACGAAACCGTGCACGAAAGCAACGCTCCGTCGAAGCGCGACATCGACGTCATGTTCGACCAGTACGTCGAGACGGCGTTATGGTCTTCGACCGACGGTGACGGCAAACCTCTTGACTCGCTTGACGCCGATGTTGCCGACTCGACACAGGACAAGATGCGGCAGGACGTCGAGAGTTTCGCACGACACAACGCCAAACTGATTGCAGGTAACTGGAGCCAAGCCGGACACGACTTTTGGCTTACACGAAATCGCCACGGCGCGGGCTTCTGGGAAAAAAGTGACTGGCCTGAACGTGAGGGCAAACTCCTCACCGATGCAGCCCATGCGTACGGTGAGGTGTACCTGTACGTAGGCGATGACGGTATGATCTGCTCGAACTGAAAGGCAGAACATCATGGCAACCCGAAAGAAGACGAAGAAGACGGCACGAAGGACCAAGAGAACTGTGCGCGCACCTGCTCCCCGCGTGGCCGCTTCTCGCGCGCCCGCCCCCCGCATGGCCGCCCGCGACAGCGAGCCTGACCAGCACGCAGCCGACGAGCTCGTGCTCTACATCCAGAACACATCCGAGCTGTCTCCCGACGGACCTAGCGGGCAGGGACGAAGCATTCTGCTCAACATGCTCAGGAAGTGGCGCAAGGGCACGTACAACCCGGAGCTGGCCGTCAAGCAGTTCGAGTGGCTCACCGAAACCGGTGCGAAGCAGTACAACAAGGAGTTCGGCAGCGACGGCCGATGGCACGAGATGTTCAACAAGGCCACCAGGCGCGAGGCCGCTCGGCAGCTCGAGGCGTACTTCCGTGCGGAGGCGGATCTGGGGAACTACGATCGGATCGATGTGCGGCCGGGGGCGCGGGAGACGGTGGCGGAGGCGCCGCGCATGCGTCAGCCTGCTCTCGCAGAACGAGGTCGCATGCGTCAGTCGCCCCGACGTGTGTACGAACCCCGCTCGATGGAAGCCTCCCGCATCGACGAGCTGCGCGCCATGCTCCCGCGTGGCTACTCCGTCGAGACCTACTCGCCCGGAGACGGCGTGACGCGGTATCGGTTCTTCGAGAACGCACCGCCGAAGCAGGACTACTTCGGACCCGACAGCGGCATCCACACGGCGCTCGGGTACAAGGCGGCGGTGACATTCGCGCAGGGGGGGGCCGCGAGGCCGAGACGGGCGCGGGAGGTGAACGAAGCGCCCCGAGGCCGCTGGGACGGCTCTGACGCCAACGAGCGCGCCTACAACAGCGTCCACAACGGACTCGTGAACATCATCATCGACGGGCCGAACGCGCGATCCCCGAAGATCCTCAAGAAGGCCGAACGGGTACTGGCTGACCTGAACAGTCAGACGCCGCCCAAGCGAAGCTGGAGCGGCCACGACGTACGCATCAATCAGCTTCGGAGAATGATCCACGCTGCGGAAGAGGTCATGTCTGGTCGTCGTGAGGTTCGGGATGCCTGGAGACACCTAGCTCTGATCATGGCAAACACACGCGAACAAAGAGAACTCCCCTCCGCCGACGACATCGACTGGGAAGCCTGGGTCGACCGTGAGCGCCATCGCTACGCCAAGCGAGGGTACGATCCGGATGACGTCGACTGGGAATGGGAAGTCGAGAAGGAGAAGACGATCCTGGAGAAGCAGCTTCGTCGGAAGTATAGCGTTGCCGAGACTCCGGGACGAACGAGCAACTTCAAGAAGGGAGATCGGGTCATGTGGTCCGATACCTTCCTGAGACGCGGTCGAGAGATCGATCCGAAGTGGTACTCGCTGCGCAAGAACGAGCGTGGAACGGTCGACTGCGATGGGGACGTCATCGTTCTGTGGGACGGCGAGCACGACACGAGCGTCCACCCACCGGTACGACTGGATCACGCCTCGAACAGGATGCTCGAGTCCCCGCGTCGTCACGTCGACGACTACATCGCCGTCGACCGTCGAGGCCGCAAGCTCGGCGGCCCATTCAAGAGTTACAGCGACGCGGACGATGCGGCAGGGACAGCGGGCGTGGTCAAGTTCGTGCCGGCGAAGCGGATGTCCGAGGCACGGAGACCGGACCGCGCCGCTCTCGCTCGCGCCTCTGGCCTCCCCGAGAACGCCACGATGGCCGAGCTGCACGACTGGATCTTCAGTCGCACGGGCGTCGCTATTGACGACTCGGAGGGGCCGCTCAGGGTCGACGACTACTGGGCCGAGGTGGCTTCGATCATCGAAGCCGCAGCGCCTTACCGAGAAGTTCCTCCGGGGAGCAAGAAACGCCGCCGCAGCCACTAGCCCCCCGGCTTCTTCTTCCCGCTCGCGAACTCCACCGAGTTATCGAACGCCGCCTTGATGTCCTGCCTTAGGCGCCCTACGACCGCCTGGAGCACCAGCCTGAGCGCCCCTATCTCCGAGCACACTTCCGCCCCACGGTGCACCTCACGAAGGAGTGCCTGGTACTCACTGCGCGGGACGGTGATGTAACCCAGCGACATTATTGATGGTCGAAAATCCTTTTCTCGACCGCAACCCCATTCTAGCCTCCAAGCCAACATGACCGCCATCCTTGCTGCGATCCTCACCCTGATGCCAGCGCCGGCCCCCCACTGGAACGAGTCGAAAGACGAGTTTTTGGCTCGCATGGCGATCATCGCCCAGACCACCGACAGAGCCGTGAGCAAGGTGGCGAAATCCGCCGGCCCGCGCCGGAGGGCCCTCGAGCTAGCCGTGATCGTCACCTACTGGGGTGAGAGTCACTTCGCCCCCGACGTGCACTCAGGGGCCCGCCTGGGCGACCAGGGGCGCGCCATCTGCCTCGGGCAGCACCAGCAAGCCGACCTCACAGAGGCCGAATGGGCGTCCCTGGCGGGCACCGACTACGAGAGCTCCCTGAGCTGCGCCGTGGTCACTGCCAGCCGGCTACAGCGGAGCTGGCGGTACTGCCGGAACCTGGATCCGAGCTTCTCCTGGGGACACGCGTTCGCGCTCTACGGCTCCGGCCGCACGTGTCGCCCGGAGGAGCTCGCACGGCAGGGGAGCAACCAGAAGCGTGTGGCGAAGCTCGCCACGTTGCTGGCTCGCTAGACCGGCCGACGGGCGCTGCGCTCGTTGGGGATTGGTGCCACGGCAAGGGCGCGGAGCGTGTAAGGCTCGGGCGCCCCTGCCATCCCCCGTGACCAAGCACGAGGCGGCGGGCGAGCTTGTAGCTCTACGTCGTCGTCTCCGTCAAGACTTCACGCGCTGGATCCGTTGCGGCGAGCGCGTTCACGGCGCGCTGCATCTGCCCGACGGTCACGCGGACTGTCTCTACTTCACGCGGGTCGTCTTCGTAGCTGACGTAGAACTTGTAGGCGAACGGCTTCAACGCTTCCCGCAACATCTCCACCTGAGCCTCCAGTTGAGCTACCCGATCTGCGGTGTTCATTTCGTTTTCTCCTGTGCAGCTTCGAGTTCCGCGATGATCTCGTCGACCGAAGCCGGCTTCGCGACGTAGCGCGCGCCTCGCGGGACACCCTCAGGGTTCCCGGTGTGGAACACGACCGGCAGGCTCGGCGGAAAAAACAGACGCACGAGCTCGGGACCACTGCGCTCTGGCATGTCGATGTCGACGAGAGCGACGTCGGCCCAATCTCTTGCGTACGCCATCGCCTCGGGGTGGCTCCAGACGGCGTGTACCGCGTAGCCACGTCTGGCTAGGCGGGAGACGGCGCGTAGGACTAGGCGGTCGTCGTCGACGATGAGGATTTTCACGTTGACGTCACCCCACAAGGCAACGTCCCTGTCTCAGCATAGTGCTCCGACAGATCCCGGAGCGACAGCGCCGCCCCCGTCGCCTGCACGATGGCCTCGAGCAGCGCCAGACGGGGCCCTCCAGGAGTCCCAGGGCGCCGAGCCGCCAGATGCACCGCGATGGCCCGCAGGGTCAGCACGTCGCCGTTCTCGACGGCCCAGAGCCAGCGTTCCTGGACGACCAGCGGCATCGGACGACCCATGCCCCGCAGGATGGTCGGCAGAGCGGCCAGGTTGGCTTGGGCGAGCTGCCCACGGGCGAGAGCCGAGACGTCGGCGGCGCGGGCGTAGGCGGCGAGGAGGGTGGGGAGGTTGATGGAGCCGATCATTGGTTGGATTCTCCTGACGCTTCAACCCCGGGGGCTCGAAGCCTACCGGGGCGAGGTGACGAAATGTTCGATCCTATATCCCTACCAACATCAAAATGGGATGTCCTGCTCGGTCAGCTCGTCAGTTGCGGCCTCACACACTCCGAGTTCGACGAGTTCATCGACTGACACCTCCGTCTCGTCGGCTGCGGCTTCACACGCTCCACAGAGGCTGTCGTGCATCCCGTCGGGGCTCGACGTGGCGATGTGCGGATGGTGCAAGCATCGACGCGGATCGCCGAGCTTCGCTCCTTCCTCGTCGTGAAACGCTTCGAGCCAAGGGTCGCATCCATCGAGGTAAACGTCGTTCATGGGATGTCCTACGGAGGGGTCAGACGAACCTTCCCCGAAAAAAGATCAAACGTCAATCTTCTCGTCAACTCCTGGTAGTCATCGTCTACCAGTGGGGCCTTCCGCCCCCTCATGAGAATCAGTGGTTGACTAGGGAAGCTTCCTCCCGTAGACACGTACGACACCCCATGAACCGATTCGTCGCGATCGACCCCAAGACCGGCCTTCACCTCCGTGCTTCAACCGAGACGGAAATCGCCTCCTGGGAGAATCAGACGGACCCACGCGGGCGATCTTTTTTCACGAAAATCCGCGTGGGCGCCTTCCTGATCGACGAGGACACGGGCCCCGGGATCTGGTTCGGAAACGCAGGTTTCTGAGGGAAGGTTTCCCTTCGAGCCTCGTAGGACCGACCATGCTCGTCACCTTCTCCCTCGTTCTCGCCACCGTCGGGGCCTACAGCCTGGAGCTGGCCCTGGGCGGCCTCCCGGTCTGCGAGGCGTTCGGGCTCGTTCCGGCCACGTTCAACCAGACCGGAAATCTGGCTCCCATCTTCTCGGCCATGCTGCTCCATGACCCGGCCTCGATTTACCACCTGGCCGGAAACATGGCGTTCCTCCTGGTCCTGGGGGCCATCGTCGAGCGTGACCTCGGGGGTCTCGCTCTCCTGCTCGTCTACGGCCTCTCGGGGCTCGCCGGAGGGCTCCTTCACGTTGCGGTCGACCCCTCGAGCACGACGCCGCTCGTGGGGGCCTCGGGGGGCGTCTTCGGGGTGCTGGCGATGGCCGGAGCTCTCAGGCCCAGGTTGATGGGGTTCGTGGTGGCCTTCGGGGCTGTCGAAATCTGGAGGGCCCTCACTGGAAGCGTTGAGGGAGTCTCATTCGCGTGCCACCTGGGCGGCCTGACCACGGGGGCGGTCGTAGCGGTTTCGCTCCGGGTTGTGGGGCACGAAGCGTTGGAGGCGGCGTGAGCGCTACATCAGAAGGCAAGCTTCGCACGACCTCCTTGATCGTGTGGTCCCTCAACATCGGAGGGGCCCGATTCCGATGCCTCCGAGAAGAATCCGGGTTCGTTTGCCAGGTTCTGAACTCTTCTGATTGGACTCCGTTCTCGCGTTCAGAGAACGCTTACGGAACGCTCAAGACGCTCGTCTCTTCCGGGTTGGTGGAGTCAGCAGTGAGTGATCGGGTGAAAGAATGCAACACTACAACCTGAACGGCGTGTCCGGCCTCGTCCTTCGACGCAGGGCACGACAGACCAGCAAGATCGTGAATATTTACTGCGCCGATCAGGCGCGCATGGATGTAGGTGGTCTGCCTTGGGCGGTCATGTGTGAGACTCACGGAGGCATCGTCGGATGCGGGTCACTGAGTCTCGCGAAAGACTGGGCTATGGAGCCGAAGAGTTGGTGCGAACAGTGCGGAGGAAGCAACAAATGAAACCCCTAACCCCAACAGATTATTTTTCGGATTACGTCGGAGCTCTACAGAGGATTCGTGGATGCTCTTTCAATGAAGCGTTCGCGGAAATGTCTTCGTTGCCCGAAGGAACTGCCTACTACACGTACCTCGACAAGGTCTCGCGCGAGTTGCGCGAGAACAGGAAGATCGACACCGAAGAATTGCCGGATCTGATCGAGAAGCTCCGTACACAAATCCTCTTCAATATCAAAGACGGAGACGGCGAGCGGTGCGCGGTGTTCTTGGCCGCTGGGATCTACCGGGCGCAAACCCTCGTCATGGCGCGGAACCGGGGCAGGGTGGCAGCGTGAAGTCGCGCATCATTGTGTCGATTCACCGGGCCGACCTGGTGGAGCTCGGCGCCTGCTCGAAGGGCCTGGCCCTGTTCGATGCCCTCTCGCGCGAGCAAGGAGAGATAACCGACGCGCTCTCGTGGGATTGGACGTGGGCGCATGGTCTCCGGCTCGCCGTGTGGCAACCGGGGCACTCTGTGTGGCTCCGGGAGAATGGGCTGATACCGGCGATCCGCGTCCCTGCCTGGGCGAACCTCTCCGGGGCGAACCTCTCCGGGGCGAACCTCTCCTGGGCGAACCTCTCCGGGGCGAACCTCTCCTGGGCGAACCTCTCCGGGGCGGACCTCTCCGGGGCGAACCTCTCCGGGGCGAACCTCTCCTGGGCGAACCTCTCCAGGGCGGATCTCTCCTGGGCGAACCTCTCCTGGGCGAACCTCTCCGGGGCGAACCT
>Ga0307505_10000142_pt1 | contig 89810 bp, 75 predicted proteins | sample 23_S_MG_FD_202183 | JGI IMG/M metagenome (GOLD analysis project Ga0307505, IMG submission 202183) | Soil microbial communities from Populus trichocarpa stands in riparian zone in the Pacific Northwest, United States - 23_S | ecosystem: Environmental > Terrestrial > Soil > Riparian zone > Trees... | reverse complement strand
GACAAAGCACCGGGCGAGGATCGCGGCCCGAGGAAGCCATTCGTGAAGCGGGATGGCGACGGAAAACCTTTCACGCCGCGCGGTGATCGTCCGCGCCCGGCTGGGCAAGACGGCGAGGCGAAGCCCTTCCGCAGGCAGGACGGCGCCAAGCGAGCCTATGCCGGACGCGACGGAGAGGCGCCCCGCGAGCCGCGCCCCGGCAAATGGGAACATCGCGACAAAGCACAGGGCGAGGATCGCGGCCCGAGGAAGCCATTCGTGAAGCGGGATGGCGACAAGCCTTTCACGCCGCGCGGCGATCGTCCGCGCCCGGCTGGGCAAGACGGCGAGGCGAAGCCCTTCCGCAGGCAGGACGGCGCCAAGCGCGCCTATGCCGGCCGCGACGGCGAAGCGCCCCGCGCCCCGCGCCCCGGCAAGTGGGAGCGCCGCGAGGAAAAGGCGGCTTCCGGACACGACAAGGGACCGCGTCCCGGCCGCAGCGAGCGCGAGGCGGCGACCGCCGGCGAGGGCGGCAGCGAGCGGATCGCCCGCAGGCTGGCGCGCGTCGGCATCGCATCGCGCCGCGATGCCGAGGACATGATCACCGCCGGCCGGGTGTCGGTGAATGGCAAGGTGCTCGAAAGCCCCGCCTTCAACGTCGCGCCGACCGACCGCATCGAGGTCGACGACAGGGAAATTCCCGCCGTCGAGCGCACGAGGCTGTTCCTGTTCCACAAGCCGTCCGGCGTGGTGACTACCAGCCGCGACCCGGAAGGCCGAAAGACGGTGTTCGACGTGCTGCCCGCCGGTCTGCCGCGACTGATGACGGTCGGTCGCCTCGACATCAACACCGAGGGCCTGCTGCTCCTGACCAATGACGGCGGCCTGTCGCGTGTTCTCGAACTTCCGGCGACCGGCTGGTTGCGGCGCTACCGCGTGCGCGTCCATGGCAAGGTCGAGCCGGAGGCGCTGGAGGGACTGAAGGAGGGCATAGCCGTCGACGGCGTGTTCTACGGCGCGGTCGAAGCGGCGCTCGACCGCGAGCAGGGCTCGAACGCCTGGCTGACGGTCGGCATCCGCGAAGGCAAGAACCGCGAGGTCAAGAACGTCCTCGGCGCGCTCGGCCTCGACGTGACGCGGCTGATCCGCATCTCCTACGGTCCGTTCCAGCTCGGCGAACTTGCCGACGGCGAGATCCGCGAGATCAAGGGCCGGATGTTGCGCGACCAGCTCGGCGAGCGGCTGATCGAGGAGGCGGGCGCCAATTTCGACGCGCCGATCCTCAACGAGTTCTCGTCCAAGCCGGTGGCGGCCGCGTCGCCGAGGACGAGGGAACCCGGTGCCCCGCGGCCGAACCGGAAGCACGAGCGCGAGCAGAAGCGCGAGGACGCGCTTGGACGCCTGCAGACCAAGCGGCCGCCGAGCCGCAGCGACGACAAGCGCAAGCCGGCCGGGAAGTTCGACGGCAAGGGCGGCGGCAAGCCGGGGGCTTTCGGCGACAAGAAGCGCGCCCGCGACGACGACCGGCCGGTCGAGCGCTCCCGCACCTCCAACGTCTGGATGGCGCCCGGCGCGAAGCCGATGGGCGAAAAGAAGAAGGCCGCCGTTGCCGAGCGCACGGAAGGCAGGCGCTATGCCGGCAAGCCGCGCCCCGCCGGCAAGCCCGGACAGGGGCCGGGCGGCAGACCCGGCGGCCCGCGCAAGCCGCGCGGCGAAGGCTGACATGCGCATCGTCGGTGGGACCTTCCGGGGCCGGCCGCTGGCCGTGCCACGCACGCAGGCTATCCGTCCGACGAGCGACCGCACCCGCGAGGCGGTGTTCAACATCATCGCTCACGCCTATCCCGACAACATCGAGGCCGGGCGCGTGCTCGACCTGTTCGCCGGTACCGGCGCACTTGGCCTGGAGGCGCTGTCGCGCGGCGCGGCAAGCGCGCTGTTCGTGGAGGAGTCGGCCGAGGGCCGTGGGCTGATCCGCACCAACATCGAGGCGATGGGCCTGCAGGGCCGCGCCAAGATATTCCGCCGCGACGCCGCCTCGCTGGGCGATGCCGGCACGATCCAGCCATTCGACCTGGTCTTCGCCGATCCGCCCTACGGCAAGGGGCTCGCCGAGCGCGCCATCGCCTCGGCGCTGGCCGGCGGCTGGCTGAAGCCGGCCGCGCTCATCGTCGTCGAGGAGGCCGCGTCGTCGCCCTTCGCGCCGCCGCCGGGCGTGGACCTGCTCGAAAGACGCGATTACGGCGACACCGGCATCGCCTTCTGCCGCCTTGCCTGACTTTCGTCATCCTTCCCGCAGATGACGGGAATATCATCGCCTCGTGCATTGCATGCGGGTGACGCGACGTTATTTCTCGCCGAGGCCTGCAGGAAGGATTCGCCCATGATGACAGCCCCCGCCCGGAGCTCCGCCGCATTCATGCGAACGATCGGAGCGGTCGCGCTCCTGTGCGTCGCCCTGCCGGCGCAGGCCGAGGAAGCCGCCCTCGTCGAAAACTACATGCTCGACAACGGCATGGAAGTGGTGGTCATTCCCGACCGCCGGGCCCCGGTGGTCACCCATATGGTCTGGTACAAGGTCGGCAGCGCCGACGAGGAGCCGGGCAAGTCGGGCATCGCCCATTTCCTCGAACATCTGCTGTTCAAGGGCACCGTCAAACATCCGGCGGGCGAGTTCTCCGCCCGGATCGCGGCGGTGGGCGGACGCGAGAACGCCTTCACCTCCTTCGACTACACCGCCTATTTCCAGCAGATCGCCCCGACCGAGCTGGCGACGATGATGGAATTCGAGGCGGACCGCATGCGCAACCTCGTCCTGACCGACGAGGTGGTGGCGCCGGAGCGAGACGTGATCCTAGAGGAACGCGGACAGGTCGTGGAAAGCAATCCGCAATCGCTGCTGGGCGAGGCGGTCAATGCCACGCTCTACCAGAACCACCCCTATCGCCTGCCGATCATCGGCTGGCGGCACGAGATCGAGAAGCTGGGGCGGCAGGACGCGATCGACTTCTACCAGCGCTACTACGCCCCCAACAACGCGGTGCTGGTGGTGGCGGGCGACGTCGATGTCGCCGAGGTCCGCGCCATGGTCGACGAGACCTATGCCAAGATCGAGCGCGGCCCGGACCTGCCGGAGCGCGTGCGCCCGACGGAGCCAGAGCAGCGGGCGAGCAGGACCGTCACGCTCGTCGACGACCGGGTCGGCGTTCCGAGCTATTCCACGCGCTGGGTCGTGCCGTCCTACAACACCGCCGAGGGCCGCGAGGCCGAGGCGCTCGACGTGCTCTCCGAGATACTCGGCGGCGGCAAGCGCAGCCGCATCTACCAGGAGCTGATCGTGCGGCAGGGCATCGCCGCGTCGGCCGGTGCCTTCTACCAGGGCACATCGCTCGACGCCTCCAGCTTCGGCGTCTACGGCACGCCGCGCGGCGACGCGACGCTCGACCAGGTCGAGGCGGCCATCAACGCCGAGATCGAGAAGCTGGTGGCCGACGGCGTCACCGAGGACGAGCTGGAGCGCGCCAAGAAGCGCTATGTCCGCTCGATGATCTTCGCCCGCGACGACCAGTCCGGCATGGCGCGCATCTACGGCGCGGCATTGACGACAGGCGGCACTGTCGAGGACGTCGCCGAATGGCCGGATCGCATCGGCGCGGTCACGGTGCAGGACGTGCAGGCGGCCGCGCGGCGCTATCTCGACCAGCGGCGTTCGGTGACCGCCTATCTGCTGCCCGGCGAGGGCGCGAAGCAATCCGGCGAAGGCGCTGAGCAGCCGACCGAAGACATCGTCGGGCCCGGCGAGGGCACGGAGCAGCCGGACGAGGGGGTGCAGCAGTGACCGGTTCCAGACAGGAGACGCAAACGGCCATGACAGCCAATCGCTTCGTCGTCGCGCTGACCACAGGCATCCTCGCGCTGGTGTTCCTGACGCTGCCGGCCATCGTGCCGGCCCGCGCCGAGATCACCATACAGGAGGTGACCAGCCCGAAGGGCATCACCGCCTGGCTGGTGGAGGACTACACCGTGCCGATCATCGCAACGCGCTTCGCCTTCAAGGGCGGCTCGACGCAGGACCCGGACGGCAAGGAAGGCCTGTCGACGCTGATGACCGGCCTGTTCGACGAGGGCGCGGGCGATCTCGACGCCGACGCCTTCCAGGAGCGGCTCGACGATCTCGGCGCCGAGATGAGCTTCAGCGCCATGCGCGACGCCGTCTACGGCCAGATGCGCACGCTTTCGGAGGAGCGCGAGGGCGCGTTCGAGCTGTTGCGGCTGGCGGTCAACGAGCCGCGCTTCGACGAAGAGCCGGTCAATCGCATCAGGGGCCAGATACTGACGCGCATCCAGCGCGACCTGCGCGACCCGACCACGCAGGGCCGCGAGGCCTTCGCCCGTGCGCTCTATGGCGACCATCCCTATGCCCGCCGGGCGGACGGCACGGTCGAATCGCTGGGCGCGGTCACGCAGGACGACCTGCATGCCATCCACCGCAAGACGTTCGCCCGCTCCACCCTGAGCGTCGCGGTGGTGGGCGCCATCGACGCCGAGACACTGAAGTTGGAACTGGATCGCATCTTCGGCGACCTGCCGGCTGACCCGGAACTGAAGACCATTCCCGAGGCGTCGCTCAATCTCGGCGAGGTGATGGAGATCAACTATCCGCTGCCGCAGTCGACGCTGCAGCTCGTCTATCCCGGCATTCACCGCGAGGACCCGGAATTCTTCGCCGCTTTTCTGATGAACCACATTCTGGGCGGCGGCACGTTCTCGTCGCGCCTGTTCAGCGAGGTGCGCGAGAAGCGCGGCCTGACGTATGGCGTCGGCTCCGGATTGCAGACCGGCGACTACGCCAACATGCTCTATGTCGGCCTGTCGACCCGCCCGGACAGGGCCGAGGAGGCCCTGAAGGTGATCCGCGAGGAGATCGCCCGCATCGTCGCCGACGGCGTGACCGACGAGGAACTGGCAACGGCCAAGACCTACCTGATCGGGGCCTACCCGATCAACAATCTCGATTCGTCGTCGGCCGTGGCGCGCACGCTGGTCGAACTGCAGAAGGACGAACGCGGCATCGACTATATCGAGCGCCGGGTCGGCTACATCAACGAGGTGACCGCCGAGCAGGTGAAGGCGGCGGCACAGCGGCTCTTGACGGCCGAGCCGGCCATCCTGATCATCGGGCCGCAAGCACCGAAGGACGAGTAGGGGGACGTGGACACGGCCGCGCGCCAGCTCGAAATCCTCGCCGGGACCGGTGACGGAACCGAAACCGGCCGGCCGACCTTTGCGCTGGCGCTTGGCGGCGGCGGCGCGCGCGGTCTGGCGCACATCCACGTTGCCGAGGTACTGGACGAACTGGGCATCAGGCCCGTCGCCATCGCGGGATCGTCGATCGGCGCGATCGTCGGCGCGGGCATCGCGAGCGGAATGTCGGGCCGCGAGATCGAGGATCACGCGCTGTTCGTGCTCGCCCGCCGCATCGAGGTGGTGTCGCGCATGTGGCGGACGCGGCCGGCAACGTTTGGCGAGATGCTGGAAAACGGCCTGCGCGTCACCCAGTTCGACATCAAGCGCATATTGCGGGCGTTCCTGCCCGACAGGCTGCCGATGCAGTTCGAGGACCTGGCGATCCCGCTTCAGGTGACCGCGACCGACTTCTACGACCGCAGCCAGATCGTGTTCGAAAGCGGCGATCTGTTCCAGGCCATGGCGGCTTCCGCCGCTATCCCAGCCGTATTTCGGCCCATACTCCACGAAGGGCGGCTGCTGGTCGACGGCGGCATCGTCAATCCGGTGCCCTTCGACCTGCTGCGCGGCAAGGCCGACATCATCATCGCCATCGACGTGGTCGGGGCGCCGAAGGCGAACGGCAAGCCGCCGACGTCGCTGGAACTCGTGCTCGGCGCGAGCCAGATCATGATGCAGTCGATCATCGCGCTAAAGCTCCAGTCGACGCAGCCGCACATTCTTCTGCGGCCGCCGGTCTCCCATATCGGCGTGCTCGACTTCCTCAAGGTTCGCCGTGTCCTGACAGAGACCTTGCCGATCCGGGACGAGCTCAAGCGCGCCATCGAGGCCGCGATCGCCGGATGGCAGCCGGTCGCGGCCTGACGCCCGATCACGAAGAGATGAAGGCGCGCGTCGCTGTTGTCGATGACCGAAAATTTACGGCATCTTGCATTCAATCACGCTTCATTACAAAACTTTAACGGACGAGAACGAAACATCGCCACGAAGGCCGCGTTGAGTTTGGGAACGTGGAGGTAAAGACGATGAACCAGCCCGTTTCGACCCTTGCCATGCGCAAGGAAAAGGTCAGCCTCTGGACCCCCTGGGGTGTCCAGAAGGTGCCCGATCTCGACCGCGTCCTCGAGCCTGTCGACAAGCCGCGCAAGTCGCCGCGCCTTGGCCGCAAGACGCTGGTGAACGAGCCAGCCGCCAAGAACGAGCGCTGAGCCGTTCCTGCGGGATGGTCGGTCTCGTTCGTTATTGCAGCGTGGCCGCCTTGCCTGTCGAGAAGGGCGAGTTGGCCGAAGGCGGCGGAGACGGCGTGTCGTCCTCCATTCGCGGCGGCAGTTTCTCCAGTTGCCTGACGACCCGGAAGGCGACGAGGACGGCAACGATGCCGAAGGCGATCGCCCCCAGCGCCCAACCCGCCACCACGCCCTTCGAGCCGTAGAGCGCCGCGCCCGCCCAAACGAACGGGATGACGCCCAGCGTCGAGCGCCCCCAGTTGAACAGGGTGGAGTAGGTCGCGAAGCCGAGATTGTTGAAGGCGGCGTTTGCGACGAACAGAAAGCCGTTGAACAGGAAACTGCCCGCCGCAAAGAGGCAGAAGAACACCACGAGTTCGCGGGCGTCGCCGGTGGCGCCGAACAGCGAAGCGATCGGGCCGGCCAACAGCGCGAGCGCGGCCCAGGCGACGAGGCAGTAAAGCGTGACGAAGACCAGGCTGTCGCGCAGCGCCATCTGGAGGCGGTCGTAGCGGCCGGCGCCGTAGTTCTGGCCCAGGATGGGGCCGACGGCGCCCGACAGGGCGAACACGACGCCGAACACCACCGGGATGACGCGCCCGACGATCGCCCAGCCGGCCACGGCGTCGTCGCCGAAGCCCGCCATCTCGTAGGTGACGTAGGCATTGCCGACCGGGGTGGCGATCTGGGTCAGCGCCGCCGGCACGCCGACCGCGAAGAACGGCCGCGCCGCCTCGGACAGCCGCCGCCAGTCCGGGATGGCCATCAGGCCGTGCACGACGTGGGCGCCGTGGATGCCCACTGCCAGCACGACGCAGCGCGACAGCACCGTCGACACCGCCGCGCCGTCGAGCCCCATTCCCAGGCCGAAGATCAGCACCGGGTCGAGCACCGCCGCCGCCACCCCGCCGGCAAGCGTGACATACATCGCCCGCTTCGCGTCTCCGGTGCCACGCAGGATGCCGGCCGCGCACATGCCCATCGCGACGATGGGGGTGGAGGGGATGACAATCTGAAGGAAGCGCGTGGACAGCTCGCGGGTCTGGCCCGTCGCGCCAAGCAGTCCGACCAGCGGATCGATGAACGGCCAGATCGCCGCGGACATGGCGGCCGTCGCCAGCCCCATGAAGACGATAGACGCGCCGCCCATGCGCGCCGCCTCCGCCCTGTCGCCCCGCCCCAGCGCCCGCGACACCAGCGCCGAGGCGGCAATGGTCAAGCCGATGGCGACCGAGACGGTGAAGAACATCAGCGTCCCGGCAAAGCCGATCGCGGCGGCCAGCTCCTGGATGCCGAGCAAGGAGATGTAGAACAGGTTCAGCGCGTCGACGATGAAGATGGCAACCAGCCCGAGCGAGCCGGTCGCCGTCATGACGACGACATGGCGCATGGTCGAGCCGGTGGTGAATTTCGCCTGTCCGGCCGTTTGGCTCTCCATGAAAAGCATCTCCCGGGCGGTTGGCCCGGCGGCCTTGCCATGGGCTTCGTCCGCCAATTGCCGCATTCCGCGGCCATTGCAACAGTGGCACGAGCCACATAGATGGGGGAAGCCCTGCCCTTGCGCCACCACGCGCTCCGCGACAGCCCGGGAAAGCCGATGAGCCAGCAGATCGATTCCAGCCGCCTTGCCGACCTCGTGTCGCGCCTCGTCGAAGCCGCCGGCACCGCCGGCGCCGACACCGCCGACGCCGTGGCTGTCCGCTCGCGCTCAACCAGCGTGTCGGTACGGCTGGGCAAGGTCGAAGGCACCGAGTCGGCCGAAAGCGACGACATCTCGCTGCGGGTCTTCGTCGGGCAGAGGGTGGCGAGCGTTTCGGCGAATGCCGGCTCTGACCCCGCAGAGCTCGCCGCGCGCGCCGTCGCGATGGCCCGCTCCTCGCCGGAGGACCCGTACCAGGGCCTGGCGGATCCGGCACTGCTCGGCCGTTCGGTCCGCGACCTCGACCTGTTCGACGCGACGGAAGTCTCTGCCGAAAAGCTGCGCGAGGACGCGCTTGCGATGGAGGAGGCCGCGCTCGCCGTCGGCGGCGTCACCAATTCGGGCGGTTCCGGCGCTTCGGCCGGGCTGGGCGGCATGGTGCTGGCGACCTCGGCGGGATTCCTCGGCTCCTATGTCGCGACGCGGTTCTCGCGCTCCGTCAGCGCCATCGCCGGCGAGGGGACCGGCATGGAGCGTGACTATGACTATTCCTCGATGCTGCATTTCGCCGACCTCGACGAGCCGGCGGCGATCGGCCGCAGCGCCGGCGACCGGGCCGTGAGGCGGCTGGCGGCGCGCAAGGCCAGGACCGGCCCCGTCAACGTCATCTTCGATCCGCGCGTGGCGCGTGGCATTGCCGGCCATCTCGCAGGCGCCATCAACGGCGCTTCGGTCGCGCGCAAGACCAGCTTCCTGCGCGACCGCATGGGCAAGCAGATCGCCTCGGCGGCGATCACCGTCACCGATGACCCGCTGCGCCTGCGCGGCCAGTCGTCCCGACCCTTCGACGGAGAAGGCGTTGAAGGTGAGGCGCTGACGATGGTCGATCGCGGCGTGCTGCGGCACTGGTTCCTGTCGTCGTCGGCGGCGCGCGAACTGGGGCTGGCCACCAACGGGCGCGGCGTGCGCGGCGCATCGTCCGTTTCGCCGAGTTCGACCAACCTGGCGATCGAGCCGGGCACCGAGACGCCGGACATGCTGATCCGCGGGCTCGGTACCGGCTTCTACGTAACCGAAGTCTTCGGACAGGGCGTCAACATGATAACCGGCGAATATTCGCGCGGCGCGTCGGGCTTCTGGATCGAGAACGGCGAACTGGCCTGGCCGGTCTCCGAGGTGACGATCGCGGCCAACTTGAAGGACATGTTCCTCAACATGGTACCGGCCGACGATCTCGACCGCAATTACGGCACGGCCGCGCCGACGCTGCTGATCGAGGGCATGACGCTTGCGGGCGACTGACGCGACCACGACCGGGCTGGACGCCGACCTGGCGCTGATCCGCGACGCTGCGCGCGAGGCCGGCGCTATCGCCATGCGCTATTTCCGCAAGGACCCCGAAGTGTGGATGAAGGGCGGCACGTCGCCTGTCAGCGCCGCCGACCTCGAAGTGGATCGGTTCCTGCACGACGTGCTGCGCGGCGCGCGCCCCGACTATGGCTGGCTGTCGGAGGAGACGGCCGACAGCCCCGAACGGCTTTCGGCGCGGCGCACCTTCGTGGTCGATCCCATCGACGGTACCCGCGCCTTCATCGAAGGCAAGCGCACCTGGTGCATCTCGATCGCCGTGGTGGAAGACGGCCGTTCGCTCGTCGGCGTGCTGGACTGCCCGGCGAAGCAGGAGATATTCGAGGCCACCAGGAACGGCGAGGCCCTGAAGAACGGCACCGCGATCCGCGTCGCGCCGGTGCCCGCGCATCCGCGCATCGCCGGGCCCAAGCCGATGGTCATGTCCGCGCCGCCGCATCTGCGCTCGGGCGAGGCGGTGCCGTACATTCCGTCGCTGGCCTACCGTCTGGCGATGATCGCCAACGGCGAGATCGACGGAACCTTCGTCAAGGCCAGCGCCCATGACTGGGACCTTGCGGCGGCCGACCTGATCCTGCGCCGCGCCGGCGGAGGCATTCTGAACGAGACGGGCGAGGCGCCGGCCTATGGCGGGCCGCAGCCGCGCCACGGCGTGCTGGTGGCGGCGGGATGCGACCTGCTGCCGGAACTGGCGAGGCTGATCGCCTCGCCATCCCAATGACCGAGAGGCGGCGGTTTCAAATCGCTTCGAATTCATCTAGAGGGAGTTAGCTCGCGCGCCGGAGCATCTCTCGGACAGCGCAAACCCCTTCATCGATCAGGCTTGAGACATCATGGCGGACGAAGACAAGAAGCAGCTTCTCCATCTCGTGTTCGGCGGCGAACTGACGTCGCTGACCGGCAACGATTTCCGCAACCTCGACGATCTCGACATCGTCGGCATCTATCCCGACTACGCCTCGGCCGAGGTGGCCTGGAAGGCGAAGGCGCAGTCGACGGTCGACAACGCCCACATGCGCTACTTCATCGTCCACCTGCACCGCCTGCTGGACCCGCAGGCGAAATAGGGTCCGACCGGTTCAGATGGAGCAGAATACCACCACCCCGCTGGCGAGCGCATCCGCTGGCAAGCCGCAGCGCAAGTCAGGCGCGCTGAAGTCGCTGTGGAAGCGGATCCGCAAGCCGCTGGCGCAGTCCAGGCTGGTGAAGCACCTTCTGGTGCGGTTGATCGTGGGCGCGGTCAAGTTCACCTATCATACCAACCGCCGGGTCGTGGGCTCCGACGACCCGACGCCGGTGATCGCCTCGGTGCGCCCGGCGATCGGTGCGCTCTGGCACGGGCAGCACCTGCTCGCTCCAGCGATCAATCCCAAGAACAACCGGATCGTGGCATTGTTCTCGCGCAGCGCCGATGCCGAGCTGAACGCGCTCGTCGCCGAGCGGCTCGGCTTCGGCGTGGTGCGCGGCTCCGGCGGCCGCGAAGGGCGGCAGTCGGCCGACAAGGGCGGTGCGCGCGCGCTGATCGCCCTCAAACGGACACTCGACGAGGGCATGAACGTCGCCATGATCGCCGACATCCCGCACGGCACGCCGCGCCAGGCCGGTCTTGGCATCGTCACGCTGGCGAAGATTTCCGGTCGGCCGATCGTGCCGCTCGCCATCGCCACCAGCCGGCGCAAGGTGATCGAGAAGTCGTGGGACAAGACCACGATCAACCTTCCCTTCGGCCGCTACGCGCTGGCCATCGGCGATCCCATCCACGTGCCGGCCGATGCCGACGCCGAAGAGATGGAGCGCATGCGGGGCGAGGTGACCGACGCGCTCAACGCCGCGACCGCGCGCGCCTATCTTCTGGCGGACGCCCGGCCATGAGCGAACTCTGGGCCCGCGCCATCCTGACGACCTATCGCTGGGTCGGCGCGGCCGCCTATCCCGCAATCGGCGGCTACGTTGCCTGGCGCGCCAGCCGGGGCAAGGAAGATCCGGCGCGGCGCAGGGAGCGCTACGGCAGGCCGGGCCAGCCAAGACCCGACGGCCCGCTGATCTGGGTGCACGCCGCAAGCGTCGGCGAGACGATCGCCGTGGTGCCGCTGCTGGAGAAGCTGGCGACGCTGGGCGTGAACCTCGTGCTGACCACCGGAACGGTCACCTCGGCCAAGGTGGCCAAGGAGCGCCTCGCCGAGCGGGTCATCCACCAGTACGTTCCGCTCGACCTGAAGCCCGCCGTCAGCCGCTTCCTGGACCATTGGAAGCCCGACCTGGCGGTCATGGCCGAGTCCGAAATCTGGCCGATGACGATACTGGAACTGGGCGCGCGGCGCGTGCCGCAGGTGCTGGTGAATGGCCGCCTGTCGGACCGCTCATTCGCGAGCTGGAGCAAGCGCAGCTATCTGGCGGAAGCGCTGTTCGAGAACCTCGCCCATGTGGTCGCGCAGTCGGAAAGCGACGCGGAGCGGTTCCGCGCGCTCGGCGCGAGGCCGGTGACCGTCTCGGGAAATCTCAAGGTCGACACAAACCCGCCGCCGGTCAACGAGGCCGAGCTGGAGCGGTTGCGCGCACAGATCGGCAACCGGCGTATCTGGGCCGCCGTCTCCACCCATGACGGCGAGGAGATCGCCGCAGCCAAGGCGCACAAGCTGCTGCGCAGCCGCTACCCAGACCTGCTGACGATGATCGTGCCGCGCCACCCGGACCGTGCAGCCCAGATCGCCGCCGGCTGCGCCGAGCTTGGACTGACGGTCGCCAGGCGCAGCATCGGCGACACCATCGCGCCGGGAACGGATATCTTCCTCGGCGACACGATCGGCGAGATGGGGCTCTACCTTCGGCTGACCGAGATTGCTTTCGTCGGGAAGTCGCTGACGGGCGAGGGCGGGCAGAACCCGCTGGAACCGGCCATGCTGGGCACGGCCGTGCTGTCCGGCCGCAACGTCCAGAACTTCAGGGACACCTATCGCAAGCTGGTCGCCGTCGGCGGAGTGCGCTTCGTCCGCGACAAGGACGTGCTGGCCGGCGCGGTCAACTACCTGCTGACCAACGACGACGAGCGCAGGAAGATGATGGATGCCGGCAACAGGGCCGTCGAGGAGATGCGCGGCGCGCTGGCCACGACCCTGCAGGCGCTGGAGCCATACATAAACCCGCTCGTGGTGCAGGCGCGGCTGGCCGGGCGGATCAACGGCAGGCACCGCTGACGCGATGGTCAGCGAGGCGCCCCCCTTCTGGTGGAAGAAGGCCGATCTGCGCGCCTGGCTGCTCTATCCGTTCTCGGCTGCCTATGCGGCTGTTGCCCGGCGCAAGTTGCTCACCGCGCCGCGCGAGGAGGTCGACCTGCCGGTGCTGTGCGTCGGCAATCTGACGGTCGGCGGCTCGGGCAAGACGCCGGTGGCGATCGCCCTTGCCAGGCAGGCGACCGCGATGGGGCTGCGCCCGGGCATCCTGTCGCGCGGCCATGGCGGCGCGGTGACCAAGCCGCACCTCGTCGACCCGCATCACGACGTTGCCCGCCATGTCGGCGACGAACCGCTGCTTCTGGCGCGCGCCGCTCCGGTGGCGGTAACGCCCGACCGCGCCGCGGGTGCGCGGCTTCTGGCAGCCGAGGGCTGCGACTTCCTCATCATGGATGACGGCTTCCAGAGCGCGAGGGTCCGTATCGACTACGCGCTGATCGTCGTCGACGCCCATCGCGGCGTCGGCAACGGCCACGTCATCCCCGGCGGGCCGCTGCGCGCGCGCATCGTCGACCAGATGCGCTATGCCGACGCCGTCCTCAAGCTTGGCGAGGGGGAAGGGGCCGACCGCGCGCTGCGGCAGGCGGCGCGGGCGGGCCGGGCCTTCTTCGAGGCGCGGGTGCGTCCGCAGCGCTGCGAGGCGATAGAGGGCCGGAAGTGCCTTGCGTTCGCCGGCATCGGCGATCCGGCAAAGTTCTTCGACACGGTCGCCGCGCTGGGCGGCGTCGTGGCGGTGGAGAAGAGCTTCGGCGACCACCGCTTCTACGGCGATTTCGACGCGCAGGACCTGATGTCGACGGCCGACACGCATGGACTCGAACTGGTGACCACGGCTAAGGACGCCGTACGGCTGGACCATGGCGGCGGTGCGCTCGACGAATTGCGGCGGCGCACGCATGTGGTCGAGATCGAGGTCGAGTTCGACGTACCCAATGCGCCGCGCGCCATCATCGAGCAGGCGATCGATGCCTGGCGCCGGCGGCGGTTGCAGGCATAAATTCCGTTTCCGATCAGCGGAAATCGGCGGCAGCGGGCGCCGGGGGTGGTTTCACCGCTTCCGCAGGCCGGGGTTCATCGCCAACTCGCGCTGCAGCGATGCATCGGCATTGGCGTAGGGCTCCTGGCGCGCCACGCTCCAGTATTTCAGCTCGTCCAGCGCGATCCGCTCGCCGGTGACGGCGCAGCGAACGAAGCTGCCGGGCGTCATTACCTGGAAGTCGCCGTCCAGATAGCGGATGCTCGCCTCCCGGCCGCCGGGTCCTTCAAATCTGTTCATCCGCCTGCGTCTCTCGCCAAACCAAGGGGTTCCGCCACAAATCGCCTCCGAGGTCAAGCTGGCGAAGGCGACGGCAGGTCGTCGTCGGTCCAGCCCGGGCCGAAGCCGACATTGCCGGGGCCATAGACCGCGCGCAACGCAACGGCGATCGCATCCGCCTCGGTCCTGTAGCCCTCTTCCGCTTCCGGAGACGGAAAGACGTTCGGGGCCAGCGGGTCTTCGCCGTCGAAGCTGAGCTGGAACACGTCGTCCCATTCCTCGATCTGCCCGGCAAGTTCGGCCGGCAGCCAGCGCCAGTGGCTGAAACGGCGGTTGTTGTCGGCGTCGACCAGGGGCCAGTAGCCGAAAGCGGGGTCGATCAAAACGCGGCGGGGTTCGGTTTCGTCGGCGTATGGTTCGCCGGCATCGTCGACGTCGCCGGTCGTCGGTCGCGGATTCCAGGACAGCTTGACGACGAACCAGAAGCTAAGCCCGGCGGTGGCAAGGATGATGCCGCCGATCGCCGCCAGATCGCCCCACGGCCCGAGCCTGCCGGTCCACCAGAGCCAGGCGACTGCCGCCGTGGCGACCGCATAGAGCAGGGCGGCATTGGCGACCTGACGGCGGCCGCTTTCTTCATCTTCTTGCGGCGCGATGAAACGCCGGCGGGCCCCTGCCAGCCAAAGCGCCTGCGCGGCCGTGTTGAGCAGGAACAGCGGCAGCGCCCATGAGCTCATCAACGCCAGCGCCGCGCCGCCTGCGCCGACCGAAACGCCGAGCGCGCCGAGCAGGCGACGACGCGTGCCTTCGAGAGGGTCCTCCCTGCCGGCACCGAGAGCCGAGATGGCCCTGTCGAGGAAAGCGTCCATAAGAATGGCGCGCAGGCTGGTATAGCCGGCGAAGACGTAGAACAGGCCGACGGCCCGGAACAGGGGGTCGATCAGGTCCATGGGGGCGATTGCCGGGGTGACGCAGGGGAACGGTGGCCGCCTGTCGCCCGCGAATGCGGCGGCAACGCGGCGGCGCTACCGGCGGCCGAACAGGCGCTCGATATCGGCAAGCTTCAACTCGACATAGGTGGGCCGGCCGTGGTTGCAGGTGCCGGAGCCCGGCGTGGCCTCCATCTGGCGCAGGAGCGCGTTCATCTCCTCAGGCCGCAGAAGCCGGCCGGACCGCACCGAGCCGTGGCAGGCCATGGTGGCGGCGATGGCGTCGAGGCGTTCCTTCAATGTCTCGACCGTGTCGCTCTCGGCGATTTCGTCGGCCAGGTCGCGCACGAGAAGATGCACGTCCACCTCGCCCAGCATGGCGGGCGTCTCTCGCACCACGACCGCGCCCGGCCCAAAGCGCTCAAGCCTCAGCCCGAGGTGAGACAAAAGCTCGGCATGGGTGGCGACCCGGTCGGCGTCGTCCTCCGGCAAGTCGACGATCTCGGGCAGGAGCAGCATCTGCGTCGGCATGGACCGGCTGCCCAGCGCCTGCTTCAGCGCCTCGTAGACCAGCCGCTCATGGGCGGCGTGCTGGTCGACGATGACCAGCGAATCGCCAGTCTGGGCGATGATGTAGTTCTCGTGAACCTGCGCCCGTGCCGCACCGAGCGGCCGAGCGATCAGCTCCGGTGCGGGAGCTTCGGCAGAGGCGCGCGCGTCGGCGGTGGGCTCGAAACGCTCGAGCGTCGCCTGTACGGTCTCGCCGAAGCCGAGCGGGCGCTGGAACGAGGCGGCCGGGTCGAAGCCGCCCGCATGGGGCCGTGGGGCGTAGGAGGGAGACGTACGCCAGCCGCCGGCGTCGCCGGGACGGAAGGCGTCCATCATCGAGGCGGCGCCGCCGGTCGACGCGCGGATGCCGGAGCGCGCCAGAGCCTCCTTGACCGCGCCGACGATGAGACCGCGGGCAAGGCCCGGATCGCGAAAGCGCACATCGGCCTTGGCAGGGTGCACGTTGACGTCGACCAGCGCCGGGTCGAGTTCGAGGAACAGTGCCGCGACGGCGTGGCGGTCGCGCGGGAGCACGTCTGCATAGGCGCCGCGCAGCGCGCCGGCCAGCATGCGGTCGCGTACCGGGCGGCCGTTGACGTAGAGATATTGCGACAGCGCATTGGCGCGCGTATAGGCGGGGATTGAGGCGAGCCCGGTCAGCCTGACGCCTTCCCGCCCGGCCTCGATGTGAAGCGCGTTGTCGGCGAACTCGCGGCCGAGCACCTGCGCGATGCGGTCCTCGGCGGTTTCGCAGCGGGCGAGCTCCAGCGTCGAGCGATCCGTGCCCGAAAGCGTGAAGCGCACCTGGGGGAAGGCGATGGCGATGCGCCGCACGACATCGGCGATCGCGGTCGCCTCCGCGCGCTCGCCCTTCATGAATTTCAGCCGCGCCGGGGTGGCGAAGAACAGGTCGCGCACCTCGACCAGCGTGCCGGTGTTGGCCGCCGCCGGCCGGACTGCCGAAACCTGCCCGCCTTCGACCGCGATCTCGTTGCCGCTGTCGGCGCCGGCCGTGCGCGAGCGGATCGTCAGCCGGGCAACGGAACCGATCGACGGCAGCGCCTCCCCGCGAAAGCCCAGCGAGCGTATGTCGTGGATGTCGTCGGAGAGCTTCGACGTGCAGTGGCGCGAGACGGCAAGAGCAAGATCGGCTGCGTCCATGCCCGAGCCGTCGTCGGAAACACGGATGAAGGACAGCCCGCCGCCGCCGGTGGCGATCTCGACGCGCGACGCGCCGGCGTCGAGCGCGTTCTCGACGAGTTCCTTGACCACGCTCGCAGGGCGCTCGATCACCTCGCCGGCGGCGATCTGGTTGATGACGGTCTCGGAAAGCTGGCGGATGCGCATCCGCACATTCTAGCGGGATTCGGTGGGCGGGGATAAGGGCGGCGTGCGTGCGGGGCTGGGGATTTCCCTCGGTGGCCGTCAAACCAGCCCCAGTTCCCTTCCCACCTCCTCGAACGCCGCCACCGCGCGGTCGATGTCGTCGAAGGAGTGCGCGGCCGACATCTGCGTGCGGATGCGCGCCTGACCCTTTGGCACCACCGGAAAGGAGAAGCCGATCACGTAGATGCCGCGTTGGAGCATCCGCGCCGCCATCTCGGCCGCGAGGGTCGCATCGCCGATCATCACCGGGATGATCGGGTGGTCGGCCCCGGCAAGGGTGAAGCCGGCATCCGTCATCGCCGAACGGAATCGCTCGGCATTGGCGTTGAGCTTCTGTCGCAACTCTTCGCCGCCCTCGACGATGTCGAACACCTTCAGCGACGCGGCCGCGATCGCCGGCATCAGCGTGTTGGAGAACAAATAGGGCCGCGAGCGCTGGCGCAGCCAGTCGACGATTTCCTTCCTGGCAGACGTGTAGCCGCCAGAGGCGCCGCCCAGCGCCTTGCCAAGCGTGCCGGTGACGATGTCGACGCGTCCTTCAACGCCGCAATGTTCGGCCGCGCCGCGACCGTGCCGGCCGACGAAGCCGACCGCGTGGCTGTCGTCGACCATGACCATCGCGTCATATTCCTCGGCGAGATCGCAGACCCCGCGCAGATTGGCGATGATGCCGTCCATGGAGAAAACGCCGTCGGTCGCGATCAGCCGGAAGCGGGCGTCCTTCGCCTCCTCCAGCCGGGCGCGCAGCTCGCCCATGTCGTTGTTGGCGTAGCGGTAACGCCGCGCCTTGGAGAGCCGCACCCCGTCGATGATCGAGGCGTGGTTGAGCGCGTCGGAGATGATCGCGTCTTCCTCGCCGAGCAGCGTCTCGAACAGGCCGGCATTGGCGTCGAAGCAGGACGAGTAGAGGATGGTGTCCTCGAAGCCGAGGAAGGACGAGATGCGGGCCTCGAGCTGCTTGTGCTCCTCCTGCGTGCCGCAGATGAAGCGCACCGACGCCATGCCGTAGCCGTAGCGGTCGAGCCCGGCCTTTGCCGTTTCGCGCAATTCCTGCGCGTCGGCGAGACCGAGATAGTTGTTGGCGCAGAAGTTCAGCACCCGGCCGCCGCCGGCCACGGCGATCTCGGCAGACTGCATCGACGTGATGACGCGCTCGTCCTTGTAGAGGCCGGCCTGCCGCAGGCCGTCGAGTTCCGTCGCGAGATGGGAGAGGAAGCGTTCGCTCATTTCCTGTCGTGACCCTTGCCATAGTGACGTTCGATGCGGGACTGGATCAGCTCGAAGCAGATCGACAGCACCCAGTAGATGATAGCCGCCGCGATCAACATCTCGAAGACGCGGAAGTCCCGCCTGCCGATAATCTGCGCCGTGCGGGTCAGTTCCCACACGCCCATGACCGAGACGAGGGAGGAATCCTTCAGCATGGCGATGAACTGGTTGCCCGTGGGCGGCACGATGAAACGCATCGCCTGCGGCAGCACGACCTTACGGAAGGTGAGGCGCTTGTGGAGGCCGAGCGCGGCCGCCGCGTCGTGCTGGCCCTGCGGCACGCCCATGATGCCGGCGCGGAAAATCTCGGCCAGATAGGCGCCGTAGCAAAGCGAAAGCGCCAGGATGCCCGACGGCACCGCGTCCATCGCGAATTGCGGCCCGAGCTGCGGCAGGCCGAGATAGATCAGGTAGACCTGCAAGAGCAGCGGCGTGCCGCGAAAGAAGGAGATGTAGAAGGTGGCCGCCGCATAGGCAGGGCCGTTGCTGGACAGCCTCGCGAGCGCCGCCGCCATCGCGAAGATGCAGGCGATCGCGATCGAGATGATCGAGACGTAGAGCGTCGTCACCGCCCCGGTGGTGATCAGGTAGGCGAAGTTGGTGGTGCCGTCCTGGCTCCGGGCGAACCAGATGCCGAAGTCGCGGTTGAAGCTGGCGACAAAGCTGACGAAAACGAGCAGAAGCTCGACCCAGACGACCAGCACCTGCCCCCAGAAGGGTAGGAGCCGCAGCACGATGACGTTGACCCATATAGCGCCGGCTATCAGCAGGCCGGTCAGCACGTGCAGCGCCATGCCGGGCGTCGCGCCCTCGCCGGTGGCGCCGCCGGTCAGCGGAGCGATCAGCCCGCCGACCCGCGTGCCGCCGAGCTGAAGCCAGATCAGGACGAGAGCCAAAAGGGCAATGGCGCCCGCCTCCATGAGAGACGGGCGCGCATCGTCGATCCAGCTTCGCTGCCGCTGGCCGGACGCCTGCGCGTCCGGCTGCTGCGCCATGGCCACGTCAGTCGGCCGAGGTGAGGTCGACGCCGTACCACTTCTCCGACAGCGCCTTGAGCGTGCCGTCGGCATGCATGGCCGCGACCGCCTCCGCGATCTTCGCGTCGAACTCGTCGTCGCCCTTGTCGGTCGCCACCGCCAGCGGCTCGTAGAATGCCGGCTCGCCGACGATCTTCAGCGGATAGCCGTTCTTGATCGCCTCCTGGATGGTCGGCAGGGCGGAAAACACCGCGTCGATGCGCACGCCTTCGCCCAGACGCAGATCGTCGAAGGCATTGGTGTCCGTCTCGTAGGTCCTGATCTCGCCGGCCGTCACCTCATACTCGAATGGCGGCACGCCCTCGGCGTCGATCACCAGGTCCTTGTTGAGATAGGCGTCGTAGGTGCAGCCGCCGCAGGTGCCGATCACCTTGCCGTTGAGCTCGTCGAGCGACGCGATGGTGGAGTCAGCGTGAACGGCAAACGAGGCCGGGGTGTAGTAGTAGACGGCGGGGAAGTTGAGCACCTGCGCGCGCGCTTCCGTCGGCGTCATCGAACCCACCGAGATGTCCCAGCGGCCGGCCCAGCCGCCCGCGGTGATCACCTCCCATGCCGGGGTGACGATCTTGAGCTCGGCGCCGAGCCGGCTGGCGATTTCCCTGCCGACGTCGACGTCGAAGCCGGCCATCTCGTTGGCATCGTTGAGGAAGGACTGCGGCGGGTATTCAGGATCGGAGGACATGGTGAGCGTCTTGGTGCTCGTCACCCGGTCCAGCGTCTCGCCCGCCACGGCGGGCGCGGCGAGCAGAGCGAGGGCGGCGGCGAACAGCGTCAGTCTCTTGGTGGTCATCGGTATTCTCCCATTGTGCGGCTTTGCGCCTTTTGTGCATTGGCGACCGCGCCGACCCGCCCGAGGCAGGCCGAGTTCGAGCGGCCGATGGAGAGCACAGTAAGGCGGAAAGTCCGGCCGGCGAAAGTGCTTTTAGGCCGATCGCGCCCAATTGGCGCAAATGCCGTTCAATCGCGGAAGCGGCCGCTAACCACCGGCAATGAAACAGTCTCGGGTTAGCTACGCTTCGTGCGCAGCCGCTTCATCTTGTTAACCTGTGGAAACCATTCAATGGAGGCGCGCGGATAAAGGGGCTGCCTCCAAATGTCATCGACCGACCAACAGCGATCGGGATCAGACCGGCTGATCCTATCGATCAAGAGTGCGTACTGGGCCGCGCTGCTGATCATCGCAGGCATGGCGTTGGCGACCTATCTGCTGCTCGACCACATGATGGCGACGCACAAGCGCGACGAGGCGCTGACGGCGGTGGTCAACGTCCAGAAGACGCTGTCGCAGCGCATCGTCTTTCTCGTCAACGCGGCCAGCCTCGCCGCGCCCGACGACAAGCGGGCATTGCTCGTCTCGCTGCGCCGCGCGGCCGACCAGTTCGAGCAGAACCACGATCGCATACTGGAGCAGCTTCACGCCGGCGGCCCGACCGCATCGGCGGACGGCGAGGCGACTGTCGAGGACATCTTCTTCGCCGGCCCCTATCATCTCGATTTCTTCTCCACCAACCTCGCCGCCAACGGCAGGCGCTTCGCCTCGGCGCTGGAGACGCGGATGGGGCTTGGCACCACCGGGGTGAACTACCAGGGTGGAGACGAGCGCGCGCGGCTCGACGAGCAGGTGGCCAATGCGACGCTTGCCGGCTACGAGGCGCTGGACGCGCATCTGGCGGCGCAATCGCACGGGCTGCTCGAACGTCTGCTGACCATGCACCGGCTGCTCTTCTACGCCACGATCGGCGTGATCGGGCTCGTCGGGCTGTTCATCTTCCGGCCGATGACCGAGGTGATCCGACGCAAGACCGGCGAGTTGGTGGACGCGCACAACTCGATGGCCTTCATTGCCGTTCACGACGGCCTGACCGGGCTGCACAACCGCACCTTCATGCGCGACCATTTCGACACGATCATCAAGTCGGCCCATCGGCGGCGCGAGCGGCTGGCGGTGATCCAGATCGACCTCGACAAGTTCAAGCAGATCAACGACACGCTCGGCCATGCCGCGGGCGACTACGTGCTGGTGACGACGGCCGAGCGCATGCGCGCCAACTGTCGCGCTTCCGACGTCTGCGCGCGGCTCGGCGGCGACGAGTTCGTCATGGTGATGCCGGCCGCCGGCAATTCGGAGGACATCGAAGGGCTCGCCAGCCGCATCCTCGCCAAGATCAACGAGCCGATCGTCTACGAGGGCGCCACCATCTTCTCGGGCGCAAGCGCCGGCATCGCCGTCTATCCCATCGATGCCGAGAACGCCGCCGACCTGATGGTCCATGCCGACCTTGCCCTCTACAACGCCAAGAAGCAGGGCGGCGGGACGCTGGCCTTCTTCTCCGAGGAACTGCGCCGGGAGCTGGAGCACCGCAAACAGCTCGAACGCGACATCGCACACGCGATCGCCAATGACGGCTTCTCCGTCTATTTCCAGCCGCAGGTGTCGCTAACCAACGGCGCGATCACCGGCGTCGAGGCGCTGGTGCGATGGAAACACGCCGAGCGCGGCATGGTCTCGCCGGGCGAGTTCATTCCCGTGGCCGAGAAGGCTGGCGACATGCCCGCGATCGGCCGCATCGTCATGCGCAAGGCGATTGAGGAAGCGGCTCGCTGGTATCGCACCGGCTACCAGTTCGGCCGTCTCGCCATCAACGCTTCCGGCACCGAGCTGCGCGAGCCGGACTTCACCAAGTTCCTGTTCGACACGCTGGAACGAGCCGGGCTTCCGGCGCAGAAGCTGTCGCTCGAGATCGTGGAATCCGTCATCCTGGACGACGAGAAGACCGGCATCGCCTCCAAGCTGAGGATGATCCGCGCGGCGGGCGTGCATCTGGAACTGGACGATTTCGGCACCGGCTACGCCTCGCTAAGCCACGTGAACCCCAACGAGATCGACCGGCTGAAGATCGACCGCCGCTTCGTGCAGAACATCGACCAGAACGGCGACAACTCGAAGATCGTCCGCGCGATCACCGAGCTGGCGCGCGGGCTGGGCATCTCCATCATCGCCGAGGGCGCCGAGACGGAAGAGGAGCTGACGTCGCTGCTGTCGATCGGCTGCGACCAGGTTCAGGGCTATTCGATCGCGTTTCCGATGCCCGACATGCAGGCGCGCGAATGGCTGGCGGCGCGCTCGCCGAAGCGGCCGACGCTGACGCTGATCGAGGGCGCGCAGGCGTAGCGGAATTCAGATGCGCAGCGCGAACCTGATCCCGTCATAGATGGCGGCGTGGATGCTGCGCGAGGCGACCGCATCGCCGATGCGAATGAGGGCGAACCCGGCCGAAGGGTCGGCGGCGGGAAAGATGTCGCCGCCTTTGACCAGCGCCTCGTAGTCGACCGCGCCGCGATTGGTCGAGAGCGGCCGGAGCGCGTGGTAGAGCTCGTCATTGGCCGCTGTGCCATGCTCGACGACCACCTGATCGACGTGGCGCTCGCCGCGCCATTCCCTTGCGAAATCCGAACCCAGCACCGCGACCAGACCGTTGCCGTCGCGGCGCACGGCCGTCAGCCGGGTGTTGATCGTCAAGGTCACGCCCTTCTCGTGGAAGGCGCGCATGTAGGGCACGTGGTTCATGCCGCCCATCTCGGGCGCGAAGAAGCGTTCCGGCGAGACCAGCTCCAGCCGCGCGCCGGCATTGGCGATCGTCTCGGCCGCGCTCATGCCGGGATGCCCGCCATTGTCGTCGTAGAGAAGCACCCGCTCGCCCGGCCTCACGCTGCCCGAGAGAATGTCCCAGGACGAGGTGACGAGGTCGTCCCCTTCCAGAAGCGGCGGGTTCTGCGGCAGGCCGCCCGTGGCGACGATGACCATTTCGGGAGAAAGCGAAAGCACGTCCTCGGCCTCCGCCCAGACGTCGTAGCGCATTTCGACGCCGAGAAGCTCCAGCTCGGCAAGGCGCCAGTCGACGATGCCGACAAGCTCGCGGCGGCGCGGATTCTGGATGGCGAGGTTGATCTGTCCGCCAGCCTTACCCGATGCCTCGAGAACGGTGACTGCGTGGCCGCGCTCGGCCGCTACCCGCGCCGCCTCCAGCCCGGCCGGCCCGGCGCCGACGACCACGACGTTCCTGAGCGGGCCGTCGCTTCGCGCGATGACATGCGGGATCGAGGCTTCGCGGCCGGTTGCGGCGTTGTGGATGCAAAGCGCCTCGCCGCCTTCGTAGATGCGGTCGAGGCAGTAGGTGGCGCCGACGCAGGGGCGGATGCGGTGTTCCTGTCCGGCTGACACCTTGGCGACGATATGCGGATCGGCGATGTGCGGCCGGGTCATGCCGACCATGTCGAGCTTGCCGGCGGCGATGGCGTGGCGGGCGGTGGCGACATCCGAAATGCGCGCCGCGTGGAAGACCGGGAAGCCGGTCGCGCTGCGCACCTCGCCGGCGAAATCGAGATGCGGGGCCGAGCGCATGCCCGTTATGGGGATCACGTCGGTCAGCGCCGCGTCGGTCTCAATATGGCCGCGAATGATGTTGAGGAAGTCGACCTTGCCCGAACCGGCGAGCCGCCTGGCGATCTCGACGCCCTCGTCGCGCGACAGGCCGGCGGAAAAATCCTCGTCGGCGACCATGCGCACCCCGACGATGAAGTCCGGCCCGACCGCTTGCCGCACCGCCTCGATGACGCGATTGGAGAAGCGCAGGCGATTGTCGAGCCCACCCCCGTACTCGTCGACGCGCCGGTTGGTGGCGGGAGACCAGAAGCCGTCCATCAGGTGGCCGTAGGCCTCGAACTCGATGCCGTCGAGCCCGGCCGCCTGCATCCGCTGCGCGGCGGCCGCGTAGTCGGCGACGATGCGCTCGATGTCCCAGTCCTCGGCCTGCTTGGGGAAGGCGCGGTGCGCCGGCTCGCGCACGGGCGACGCGGACAGAACCGGCAACCAGTCGGCCTTGTTCCAGCCGGTGCGGCGGCCGAGATGCGTGAGCTGGATCATCACCGCGCAGCCATGCTCGTGGCAGGCATCGGCCAGCTCTGAAAGCCACGGCACGATCTCGTCGCGATAGGCCTGCAAATTGCCGAAGGCGGCGGGACTGTCGCGCGACACCAGCGCCGAGCCGGCCGTCATCGTCATGGCGATGCCGCCTCTGGCCTTTTCGGCGTGGTAGAGCCGATAGCGCTCCTTGGGCATGCCGTCTTCCGAATAGGCCGGCTCGTGCGCCGTCGACATGACGCGGTTCTTGAGCGTCAGGTGTTTCAGTCGGAAAGGCTGGAGAAGGGGATCGGTGGCGGTCATGGGATGGTTAGCGAGGCTGAGATGCAAACGGGGCCGGTGCCGTCGAGTGTCGAGATCGCGACCATAGCCGATGGAGGAAAGGCTGGGTGTCAGACGTCATTCGCACTCGAACTCGCTCAGCCGCCAGCCGCCCTGAAGCGACATGATGTCGGCCACCTGCCACATGCGGCCATCGCGAAAGAGCGTCCACTCCAGCGTTCTCGGCTCGCCGAACATCGAAAACCGGGCCATGACGATCGCCTCGTCGTTCTGGACGGATTCGCGCAGTTCCAGCGTGCGGGCGATCTCGCCCTCGTCATAGTCCTGCGCGTCGACGGTCAGGCCGAAATCGAGGCATACCTCCTCCCGTTCCGCCCAGACGCGGTCGTTGGCGTCGAGGTAGTCCCTGGCCGCGCCGGTGAAGCGATGGCGATTTTCCGGCTCCGACTCGGCGCCGACATTGTCGTAGAACCAGCGCACGGCGTCCGATGCCTCGCCGGCATGGGCGGGCAATGCAGCCAAACCGAGGGCAACGATTATCGCGTTTCTGATCACTGGCGGTTCCTTTGTGTGGCGGTCGTTTGGCGGTTGCGGGCGTCCTGCGGCTCTTGCGCGACGGCGCGTAGCTTGGAATGATCAGGCGACCAAAGGGAGCGGCCGATATGCGCAGAACTGTCATCGTCGCCATTGTGGCGCTTTTCGCGGGCCACGCATATGCCCTCGACTGGTATGAGGGCGACTACGAGCGCTGCGCGGCGGAAGACAACACGGCGGCGATCGTGGATTGCGTCGGCGGGCTGATCGACGAATGGGACGGGCGCCTCAACGCGGCCTACCGCGAGGTGATGGGCAGCATGGAAGGGGAGAGGGCCGCGCAGCTGCGCACCGCGCAGCGGGCCTGGATCGCCTATCGGGATGCCAACTGCATGTGGTACCGGCTCGGCGAGGGCACGGTCGCCGCAATCGAAGCCAGCACCTGCGTCTTCGCCCTGACGCGAGACCGCGCCACCGAACTGGAAGCTTTCTTCAACAACTAGCCGTTCAGTACCAGGCATCGACCGTCGCGGCCTTTCCCCGGTCGATGAAGTCGCGCAAGGCGTCGTCTATGCCTTCGTCGAGCGGCGGGGCCTCGTATTCGGCCAGCATCTTCTTCCATTGGCGATTGGCGCGCGTCGCGGCATCGGCGCCGCCAGCCGCCTCCCATTTCTCGAACGGCTCGTTGTCGGCGATCTCCGAATCCCAGAAGGCGGTCTCGTAGTTGGCCATCGTGTGTGCGCAGCCGAAGAAATGGTTGCCGGGGCCGACTTCGCGGAAGGCGTCGAGCGCGAGCTGGTTGTCGTCGATCCTGACCCCGTCGAGATAGGTATGCAGCGCGCCGCAGAAATCGGCGTCCATGACGAACTTCTCGTAGGACATCGACAGGAGCCCGTCGAGGAAGCCGGCCGAGTGCAGGATGAAGTTGGCCCCGCAATGCACGGCCGCCAGCATCGACATGGTGCCCTCGTTCATGGCGTGGGCGTCCGGCAGCTTTGAGGTGGTGAAGTTGCCGGAGCAGCGCAGCGGCAGGCCGAGGCGGCGGGCAAGCTGGCCGACCACCATGGAACCGATCGCCGGCTCCGGCGTGCCGAAGGTCGGCGAGCCGGAGCGAAGCGACATCGACGACAGGAAGTTGCCGAAGATGACCGGCGCGCCCTTGCGCTCGAGCTGGGTGAGGGCGCAGCCGGCCATGGTCTCCGCAAGCGACTGGGCGATGGCACCGGCATTCGTCACCGGGCCCATGGCGCCGCCGAGGATGAAGGGCACGATAACGGCCGCCTGGTTGGCGCGGGCGTAGGCGCGCAACGCCGTCGTCATCGTCGCGTCCCAGACCAGCGGCGAGTTGACGTTGACATTACCGAGGATGACGCAGTTCCGGTCGACGAAATCGCGCCCGAAGACGATGCGCGCCATCTCGATGGAATCCTCCGCGCGGCTCTCGGCGGTCACCGAGCCCATGAACGGCCGGTCGGAATAACGGATGTGGGCGTAGACCATATCGAGGTGGCGCTTGTTGACCGGCACGTCGACCGGCTCGCAGATGGTGCCGCCGGAGTGGTGCAGCCACGGCGACGCCTGCGCCAGCTTCACGAAGTTCTCGAAATCCTCGATGGTGCCGTAGCGCCGGCCCTTGTCGAGATCCATGACGAAGGGCGAGCCGTAGGCTGGCGAGAACACGACCGAACGCCCGCCGATCAGCACAGAGTTGGCCGGGTTGCGTGCATGCTGGACGAACTCAGACGGGGCGCTCTTCAGGATTTCGCGCAGCATGCCCTGCTCGAAGCGCACGAGGTCGCCGTCGACCTTGGCACCCGCCTTGCGCCAATGATCGAGTGCGACCGGGTCGTCGCGGAACTCGATGCCGATCTCGGCCAGGATACGGTCCGCGGTCGCTTCGATGCGCCGGAGGCTTTCCTCGCCCAGAATGTCGTAGGTCGGGATGTTCCGCAGGATGTAGGGCCGGCCCAGCCCCTGGGCACCATGGCTGCGCAGCTCGTGGCGCGCGCTGCGGCCACCGCGCTCGCGACGCCTGGCCGAAGCCGCTGTCGAGGATGTTTCGGAAGCGTCCATGCCAGTTGCTCCATCCCTGCCGGCCAAGGCTAGGGCGTCGCGCCCGCGCTGAACAGCCGCCTTTGCGGCTTTCGATGGCGCAATTGCAGAAGCCGTGTGCTATCAGGCGCGCAAGTCCATTCGAGGAGGACCGCCATGTCGAACATGATGCGCGCGCTGGTGAAGGCCAAGGCAGAGCCCGGCATCTGGATGGAGCAGGTGCCGATGCCCGAGATCGGCCCCAACGACGTGCTGATCAAGATCGGCAAGACCGCGATCTGCGGCACCGATGTCCACATATGGAACTGGGACGAATGGGCGCAGAAGACCGTGCCGGTGCCGATGGTGACGGGTCACGAATTCGTCGGCACGGTGGCCGATGTCGGCAAGGCGGTCACGGAATACCGCGTCGGGCAGCGCGTGGCCGGCGAAGGCCATATCGTGTGCGGCCACTGCCGCAACTGCCGGGCGGGCAGGGGGCACCTGTGCCGCAACACGCTGGGCGTCGGCGTCAACCGGCCGGGCGCCTTTGCCGAGTATCTCGCGCTGCCGCAGCACAATGTGGTGCCGATCCCCGACGACGTACCCGACGAGATCGCCGCGATCTTCGATCCGCTGGGCAACGCCGTGCATACGGCGCTGTCGTTCGACCTCGTGGGGGAGGACGTGCTGGTGACCGGCGCCGGCCCGATCGGCATCATGGGCGCGCTGGTGGCGCAGTGCGTCGGCGCGCGCAAGGTGGTGATCACCGACATCAACCCGGTGCGGCTCGACCTTGCCCGCAAGCTCGGCGTGCACCACGTCGTCGACGCCTCAAAGGAGGACCTTCGCGACGTGATGCGCGAGGAGGGCATGACGGAGGGCTTCGACGTGGGGCTTGAGATGTCGGGCTCGGCCGCCGCGTTCCGCGACATGATCGACACGATGAACAATGGCGGAAAGATCGCCATTCTCGGCATCGCTCCGACGGGTTTCTCGATCGACTGGAACAAGGTGATCTTCAAGATGCTGACGCTGAAGGGCATCTACGGCCGCGAGATGTTCGAGACCTGGTACAAGATGATCGCTCTGGTTCAGGGGCCGCTCGACGTTTCGGGCCTGATCACCCACCGCATGGGCATCGACGACTACCGGGCGGGCTTCGAGGCGATGCGCAGCGGCAACTCCGGCAAGGTCGTGCTGGACTGGTAGCGGATTTTTCCATCTTCGGCCGCGCGGACGAAATTCCCCGTCTTGCGTCGCCAGCCCGGGTGGCGCATTGCCCGCTGGCCCTTCTCCGACACGCCGGCCCATGTACCAGTTCCTGCGCAGCTTCATCACCCGTCACGAAACGGCCGTCGACCCCGTCGCCAACGTCAAGGCCGGGCTCGGCGCGGTAGTTGCGATCTCCTTCGTGGGATGGCTCGCGACCGTCACCGGCATGCCGCTGCTGCTGGCGCCGCTGGGCGCGACGGCGGCGATCCTGTTCGGTCAGCCGTCGAGCCCGCTCGCCCAGCCACTCAACGTGATGGGCGGCTACCTGATCGGCACCATCGTCTGCGAGGTTGCCTTTTTCGCCTTTCCCGGCATCTGGGTGGCCGCGGCAATCGCCGTCGGCGTGACAGTCGTCCTGATGCGCGGGATGCGTGTCACTCATCCGCCTGCAGGCGCGCTGCCGATCATGGGTTTCGGCGAGCCGGTGCATGGAGCCGAACTGTTCACGGTTATGTTCCTGAGCTGCACGATCATCATTGCGCTCTCGGTGGTCGTTCATCGCATTCCCCCGCGCCGGTCCTATCCGATCGATCCCGGGGACAGGTGAGCGGGTTCCTCGGGCACCGGGATGGTCGGGTGTCTGGCGCGGAACTTGCTGCGCCTCCGTTACCAAGGAGGCCGCCAGATGCCCGGTGTCTCGATTTCGGACATACTTCACCGCGACAGCAACAATTTCGACCTGTTGCGGCTGCTGGCGGCCGCTTCGGTCATCGTTTCCCACGCCTATGTGCTGGCGCGGGGCACGACGGGCATCGAGCCGCTGGAAACCGTGTCCGCCTTCACGCTCGGTTCGCATGCGGTCAACGTCTTCTTCATCTTGAGCGGGCTTTTGGTCGCGGCCAGCCTCGACCGCAGCAGCGGCATCGTCTCCTTCGCGACCGGTCGCGCGCTGCGGATCGTGCCGGCGCTCGCGGTCTGCGTACTTTTGACGGCGATCGTGATGGGCCCGCTGGCGAGCACGCTGTCATCCGGCCACTATTTCGGCTCGTCGGAAACCTATGCCTACATCGTCCGGACGATGACGCTGTCGACCGCCGCGGCCCCACTGCCCGGCGTTTTCGGCGGCTTTCCGCAGGACGGCATCGTCAACATGCCGCTGTGGACGCTCAAATACGAGGTGCTGTCTTACGGCGCGCTCGGGTTGCTGGCGGTCCTCGGCGTCTGGAAGCGCGGCCTGCTGCTGTTCATGGCAATCGCCGGCCTGTTTGCGCTGCACGTGCTGCTGGTGCCTGAGCGCAGCGTCGGCGAGCACGGCGTCGTCGAGCACATGGCGCGTTTTTTCACCTGCTTCTTCCTCGGGGTCGCGGCCTACCGGCTGCGCGGCCATGTGCGCCTGTCGGTCGCGGGGGCGGTGCTCGCCGCTCTGTTGCTGGTCGCTGCAAACGGCTCGCGCTTCGAGGAAATCGCAAGCTATGTCGGGGTGGGCTATCTGGCGCTGTGCGTTGCGGCACTTCCCGTCGCCCGCCTGAGGCGGCTCACCGCGCGCGGCGACATCTCCTACGGCCTCTATATCTATGGCTGGCCGGTGGCGCAGCTTGTCGTGCTCGCCGCGCCAGGGATAGGGCCTGAAGGATTGGCGATGGCTTCGCTGCTGCTCGCCTGCGTTCCTGCCACGCTGTCGTGGGTCTTGATCGAGCAGCCCGCGATGCGGATCAGGCACCGGCTGCGCATGCCGGCGCTGCCCCGGCGATCCGCGTCGGCATCGCGCGAACCGGAGAGGTCAGTCTTCGAGGACCGCGCGCTCGATGCCGTCCAGTCCAGACTGCAGCGCGGCGTGTGACCTTGCGCCCATCAACCTGAGAAGGCGCTCCTCGAACGCCTTCGCCAAAGGCACCAACTCGCGATAGGCTGCCTCGCCCGCCCGGGTCAGCGTCAGCCGCTCGACGCGGCGATCGTCCCCGTCGGTCGCGCGCGCCAGCCAGCGGCGTTTCTCCAGCGCGGTCACCGCGCGCGAAACCTTGGTCTTGTGCATCGAGGAGTGGCGGCCCACGGCCGTCGCCGTCATCGTGCCGTACTGGCCGAGCGTGGCCAGAAGTCGCCATTCGGGCCGCGTCAGCCCGAACCGATCCCTGTAGAGACGCGAGAAATCGCGGCTGACCGCCTCCGCCAGCCGATTGAGCCGGTAGGGAATGAATTTTTCCAGTTCGAGCAGGTCGTCGCTCATCGACATCTCCGGAAACGCGGCCATCGCGCCGTTGATAGTTACATTCTCAATGGTTACAAATGCAACGAAATTGGCCGCTGCGGCAGCCGGGCATCGCCCGCGATGCGCCGGGCGGACGCGCACCGAAGGGAGGTTGCCGTGAACGAGATGAGCAAGCCGAAGATCGCCGGCCGCGCCGGCTTCTCGACCGCCACGCCGGAAGGCTACATGCCGGGCTTCGGCAACGACTTCGAGACGGAGAGCCTGCCGGGCGCGCTGCCGCATGGCCGCAACTCGCCGCAGCGACCGGCCTACGGACTCTATGCCGAGCAGCTTTCGGGTTCGCCCTTCACCGCGCCGCGCGGCACCAACGAGCGATCCTGGCTCTATCGCATCCGGCCTAGCGTCATGCATCACGGCCGCTTCAACGCCTTCTCGCTGCCGCAGTGGAAGTCGGCGCCCAACGCCGGCGACCACGAGTTGCCGCTGGGCCAGCTTCGCTGGAACCCGACGCCGATGCCGGACGAACCGACCGACTTTCTGCACGGCATGCGCACCATGACGACCGCCGGCGACGTCTTCGGGCAGGCCGGCATGGCGGCGCACGCCTATGTCGCCAACGCGGACATGGTCGACGACCATTTCTTCAACGCCGACGGCGAGCTGCTGGTGGTGCCGCAGGTGGGCGGGCTGCGCATCAGGACCGAGATGGGGCTGATCGACGTACGTCCCGGCGAGATCTGCGTCTTGCCGCGTGGCCTCGTCTTCAGGGTCGAGCTGCTCGACGGACAGGCGCGCGGCTATGTCTGCGAGAATTACGGCGCCAAGTTCACGCTGCCCGACCGCGGGCCGATCGGCGCGAACTGCCTGGCCAACCCGCGTGACTTCAAGACGCCGGTCGCCTGGTTCGAGGACCGCGAGACGCCGTGCCGGATCATCGTCAAGTGGTGCGGATCGTTCCACGTCACCGAGATCGGCTGGTCGCCGCTCGACGTGGTGGCGTGGCACGGCAACTACGCACCCTACAAATACGATCTCGCCACCTATTCGCCGGTCGGCGCTATCCTGTTCGACCACCCCGACCCGTCGATCTTCACGGTGCTGACCGCGCCGAGCGGCGAGGAGGGCACGGCCAACATCGATTTCGTCATCTTCCCGCCGCGCTGGATGGTGGCCGAGAACACGTTCCGTCCGCCCTGGTACCATCGCAACATCATGAGCGAGTTCATGGGCCTGATCCACGGCCAGTACGACGCCAAGGAGGAGGGCTTCGTGCCCGGCGGCATGAGCCTACACAACATGATGCTGGCGCACGGCCCCGACGCGCCGGGCTTCGAGAAGGCGTCGACGGTGGAGCTGAAGCCGGTGAAGCTGGAAAACACCATGGCGTTCATGTTCGAGACGCGCTTTCCGCAATTGCTGACCCGCTACGCGGCCGAGACCGAAACGCGGCAGGACGATTACGTCGACTGCTGGGCCGATCTGAAGAAACGCTTCGACGGCACGCCCGAGGGCGATTGGAGTTAGGCGTTTCTGCTGCAATACTGGCGCGCAACGACAAGGCCCTAACCGGCATTCTGGGATGGAGACTGCATGAAACTTGCCACGCTGAAGAACGGCAGGCGCGACGGAAGACTGGTCGTCGTCTCGCGGGACCTGACACGCTGCACCGACGCATCCTTCCTGGTGCCGACGTTGCAGGCCGCCCTCGACGACTGGCGGCGCCTCGCGCCGCATCTGGAGGCGCTGGCCGAAAGCCTGGAGCATGGCTCGGTGCCGTCGGAGCGCTTCCACGAGCATGACGCCCATTCGCCTCTGCCGCGCGCCTACCAGTGGGCGGACGGTTCGGCCTACGTCAACCACGTCGAGCTGGTGCGCAAGGCGCGCGGCGCCGAACTGCCGGCGAGCTTCTGGACCGACCCGCTGATGTATCAGGGCGGTTCCGATTCCTTCCTCGCGCCGCGCGACCCGATCGAGATGGCCGACGACGCCTGGGGCATCGACATGGAGGGCGAGGTCGCCGTCATCGTCGACGACGTGCCGATGGGGGCGAGCGCAGACGAGGCGGGCAAGGCGATCCGTCTCGTCATGCTGGTGAACGACGTCTCGCTGCGCCGGCTGATCCCGGACGAACTCGCCAAGGGTTTCGGCTTCTTCCACGGCAAGCCTTCCACCGCCTTCTCGCCAGTCGCGGTCACTCCCGACGAGCTGGGAGACGCCTGGGACGGCGGCAAGCTGCATCTGCCGCTCGCCGTCGACATCAACGGCAAGCCGTTCGGCCGCGCGGAAGCCGGCGTCGACATGACGTTCGATTTCCCCGCGCTCGTCGCCCATGCGGCGAAGACGCGCCCGCTCTGCGCCGGGACCATCGTCGGCTCGGGCACGGTTTCGAACAAACTCGACGGCGGTCCGGGAAAGACGATCGCGGAGGGAGGCGTCGGCTATTCGTGCCTTGCCGAGCTGCGCATCGTCGAGACGCTGACCGGCGGCAAGGCCACCAGCGACTTCCTGCGCTTCGGCGACACCGTGCGCATCGAGATGAAGGACCGGACGGGGCACTCGATCTTCGGCGCGATCGAGCAGACCGTGAAGCAATACGGCAAGGACGCCTGATCGCATGGCTAAGCAATTCGCTTCGCAGGGCGACCTGGCGGAGAAGACGATTTCCTTCACCGAGATCGGCCGCGACCTGTGGGCATTCACCGCCGAGGGCGATCCCAATACCGGGGTCATCATCGGCGACGATTCGGTGATGATCGTCGACGCGCAGGCGACGCCTCGCCTCGCCAACAAGGTGATCGAGAAGATCAGGACCGTCACCGACAAGCCGATCCGCTGTGTGGTGCTGACGCACTACCACGCCGTGCGCGTGCTGGGCGCGTCGGCCTACGGCGCCGACCATGTGATCATGTCGCAGAAGGCGCGCGCCATGGTGGCAGAGCGCGGGCAGGAGGACTGGGACTCAGAGTTCGGCCGCTTCCCGCGGCTGTTCCAGGGCCACGAGTCGATACCCGGCCTGACCTGGCCGACGCTGACCTTCAGCGACCGGATGACGCTCTATCTGGGCAAGCGGCGGGTGGACCTGATGTTCCTCGGCCGTGCGCACACGGCCGGCGACATCGTCGCCTTCGTGCCCGACGCCAATGTGATGTTCACCGGTGACATCGTCGAGTACCACTCGGCCTGCTATTGCGGCGACGGCCACTTCGCCGACTGGCCGCGCACGCTTGAGGCTATCAGGGTTTTCGATCCCGACGCCATCGCGCCCGGCCGTGGTGACGCGCTGGTGGGGCGCGACATGGTCGACAGGGCGCTCGACAATACGGCGGACTTCGTCGCCTCGACCTATCGTCCCGTAGCGCGGGTGGCGCAGGGCGGCGGCTCGCTGAAGGAAGCATGGGACGCGTGCCGCGCGACCTGCGACCCCAAATTCGCCGACTTCGCCATCTACGAACATTGCCTGCCGTTCAACGTGGCGCGCGCCTATGACGAGGCGCTTGGCATCGACACGCCGCGCATCTGGACGGCGGAACGCGACCGGCAGATGTGGGAGGCCTTGCAGGGATGACGCTCGACATACAGGATCCCACGGTCTTCATGGTCGTCAGCGGCATCTGGGGGCTGGCGATGGTCGGCATCCTGATATCGGCCATCCGGCTCTGCTACGAGATCGAGCGGCGTTCGGGCTGGCGCAGGCCGGGCAACATGCCGGCCTACGCCGCCTGGATTCCCGTGCTGCTCAACCGCAACGTCGCCCAGGACGACGAGACGCAGACGCTGCGTTGGCGGATGATCCAGCGTTTCGTCACCATGCTCGTCGGCTTCGGCTTTTTCTACCTCGTCCTCAACGCGGCGGGGGTGCGCGGCTGATGGACCTCGCCGCCCACTACCGGGCGATGGCCCGCAACAACCGCTGGTCCAACGACCGGCTCTATCGGGCCGTGCTGGCGTTGCAGCCGGGCGAATTCGAGGCCGCGCGGACGAGCTTCTTCCCCTCGATCAAGGCGACGCTCAACCACATACTCTCGATCGACCACTACTATTTCGACGCATTGATGGAGCGCGGAGGAGGCCCGGCCATCTTCAACGATTTCGTGCCCTTTGACGATCCACAGGCGTTGGCGACCGCGCAGGCCGATCAGGATGCCGCGCTGATCGACTTCTGCGACGGTCTGGCCGCCGGCGATCTCGAGCGCCGCGTCGTCACCGACCGGGGCAATGCCGGGCGGTTTCCCGAGCGGATTGCGGACCTGCTGGGGCATGTCTTCCTGCACCAGATCCATCATCGCGGGCAGGTTCATGCTATGCTGTCGGGAACCAGCGTGAAGCCGCCGCAGCTTGACGAATTCTTCCTCGATTTCGACGTTCCGTTGCGACGCGACGAGGTGGAACGGCTGGGGTTGCGGAACAAGCGCTGATGCCGCGCTACGATTACGCGCCCTTCGTCTACCGCACACCGCCGGAGCTTGCCGGCGGAAGCGCTGAACCTGCTCCGGTGATTATCGTCGGTGCCGGCCCGGTCGGGCTGGCGGCCGCCATCGACTGCGCGCTGCACGGCATCCGCTGCATCGTTCTGGACGACAACGACGTGGTGTCGCTGGGCAGCCGCGCCATCTGCTGGTCGAAGCGCACGCTGGAGATATTCGACCGGCTCGGCGTGGCCGGGCGCATGGTGGAGAAGGGCGTGACCTGGAAAGTCGGCCGCCTGTTTCACCGCGACCGCGAGGTGTGGAGCTTCGACCTGCTGCCCGAACCCGGCCACAAGATGCCGGCCTTCATCAACCTTCAGCAATATTACGTCGAGCAGTATCTGGTCGAGCGCGCCGCCGATTTCCCGGACATGATCGATCTGAGGTGGAAGAACCGCGTCACCGGTGTCGAGCAGACGGTTGGGGGCGGTATCACCGCCACGGTCGACACGCCGGACGGCAGCTACGCCGTCGACGCCGACTGGCTGATCGCCTGCGACGGCGCGCGCTCGGCCGTGCGCGGCATGCTCGGGCTCGACTTCGCCGGCCGCGTCTTCGAGGAACGCTTCCTGATCGCGGATGTCGAGATGAAGGCCGACTTCCCGTCCGAGCGCTGGTTCTGGTTCGAGCCGCCGTTCCACAAGGGCCAGTCGGCGCTGCTGCACAAGCAACCCGACGACATCTACCGCATCGACCTGCAACTGGGCTGGGATGCCGACCCCGAGGAAGAAAGGAAGCCGCACAACGTCATTCCGCGCATCGAGCGGGTGATCGGCCATCGCGATTTCGAGCTCGACTGGGTGTCGGTCTACACTTTCCAGTGCCGCCGGCTCGACCGTTTCGTGCACGGGCGCGTGGTCTTCGCCGGCGACAGCGCGCACATCGTCTCGCCCTTCGGCGCGCGTGGCGGCAATGGCGGTATCCAGGACGTCGACAACCTCGTCTGGAAGCTGGCCATGGTGGTGCGGAGCGAGGCGCCAACTAACTTGATCGAAAGCTACGACGAGGAGCGCATCCGCGGCGCCGACGAGAACATCCTCAACTCGGCGCGCGCCACCTCGTTCATGACGCCCAAGACCGGGATGGAGCGGCTCTTCCGCGATGCCGTTCTGGACCTAGCCGGCGAGCACGAATTCGCCCGTCGTCTGGTCAATTCAGGACGGCTGTCGCGGCCCTGCTCGCTGGGGGGGCTGTCGTTGCAGACGCCGGCCGGGGGCGGTTGCGGCGTTGCGGTGGGCGAGGCGATGCCGGATGCGCCGCTTGGCGATGGTGGCTGGCTGCTGAGCCATGTCGGCGGCGGCTTCTCGGTGCTGGCGGTCGGGACCGACCTGCCTGCCGACCTGCCCGCGGGTGCTGATGCTCTGATGGTTGTCGTGGACGGCGCAGGCGCGGCGCAGGGCGGCAAGGTCGTCCATGATGCCGAGGGGCTGGTCGCTGCGCGCTACGGCGCAGGCAACGTTTATTTGATCCGGCCGGATCAGCATGTCGCCGCGCGGTTTCACAAGCCGGGAAGCGTCGACTTGCTGGCCGCATATCGGCGCGCCACAGGGAGAGCCTGATGGAGAAGGACGAAATCGGTCGCGATCGGCTGGGTGCCGCCGGTGACGACGTCTATGCCGCGCTGATGGCAGCGCATGAAGGGCTGACCTTCGAGGAGAGCACGAAGCTCAACACGCGGCTGGTGCTGCTGCTCGCCAACGAGGTCGGCGACCTCGAAAGGCTGAAGGCGGTGCTGGCGGCGGCGCGCAAATAGCCACTTCGCCCTATCCGTTTGCCTCGCACGCTTCCTGTTCATCCTCATCGAAAACGAACTCCGCGACGATGTAGGGAGGTCCATCAAGCCAACCGTCAGCTTCAGCTTGCGCGCGTGAGGCTATCTCCGTTGCGGTCATGCCTGTTTCGGTATCGAAACTGGTCCTTTCGATGGGGTCGACCCTGATCGCTATCACGACGCGGGTACCGATGTCGGTGCAGCGATATGTGTTATCGCCGCACCGAAATTCCTTGCCGATTGCAAACTGCGAAAGTTCCATCGGAATATTATGCCGCAAACAGGAGAACTGCGGAAGGCAGCCTACTCCGCCGCGTGCTTTGGCGCGATCACGCCGCGCCTGATCTGGTCTTCCTCGATCGACTCGAACAAGGCGCGGAAATTGCCCTCGCCGAAACCTTCGTCGCCCTTGCGCTGAATGAACTCGAAGAAGATCGGGCCGATCACCGTCTTGGAGAAGATCTGCAGCAGGATCTTGGTCATGCCGCCGTCGACCACCCCTTCGCCGTCGATCAGGATGCCGTGCTGGCGCATCCGGTCGAGCGGCTCGTCGTGGCCGTTCACGCGCTCCTGCGACATCTCGTAATAGGTCTCGGGCGGTCCGGGCATGAACTTCAGGCCGTTGTCGGCCAGCCGGTCGGTGGCCTCGTAGATCGCATCCGTCCCCACCGCAATGTGCTGGATGCCTTCGCCGTTGTACTTCTTGAGGTACTCGGCGATCTGGCTGGTGTCGTCCTTCGACTCATTGAGCGGAATGCGGATCTTGCCGCAGGGGCTGGTGATCGCCCTGCTGACCAGACCCGTGATGCGGCCGTCTATGTCGAAGAAGTGTATCTGCCGGAAACCGAACAGATTGCGGTAGAAGTCCCACCATCTGTCCATATTGCCGCGATAGACGTTGTGAGTGAGGTGGTCGAGATAGTAGAAGCCGACGCCCTCGGGCTTCGGGTCACGTTCGCCCAGCCACTCGAACTCGGCGTCATAGGCCGAGCCCTTCTCGCCGTAGCGTTCGACGAAATAGAGCAGCGACCCGCCGATACCGACGACGGCCGGAACGTCCAGCGCCTTGTCGTTGCCTTCGTAGGGCGTCGCGCCCTTCGACACTGCGTGGTCGAAAGCGTGCCGGGCGTCGACCACCCGCCATGCCATGGACGGCGCACAGGGGCCATGCTCGCCGACGAAGCGCATGGCATGCGAGCCGGGCTCGGCGTTGACGATATAGTTGATGTCGCCCTGGCGCCACACGGTGATGTTCTTCGTGCGGTGCCGCGCCACGGGCGTGTAGCCCATCCTGGCAAACAGCTCGCCCAGCTTTTCCGGTTCGGGATGCGCGAACTCGACGAACTCGAAGCCGTCGGTGCCGGCCGGGTTTTCGGCTGTGATCCTGGCGGGCGGGGCATCGTGCGGGAACGGACCCATGGCGACCTCCTCTGGTGGCATTCCTGACTTGGGCGATGATGCCACCGGCGGCGCGCAATGTGCTTGCATTCGGGCGCGCTCGGCGTTCAATCAATGCTCGGATCATGCATGAGGCGGAGGAAAGTTATGGACGTGGAGCGCATCGACGGGTTTGACCGCAAAATTCTGGCGTTGTTGCAGGAAGATGCGCGACTGACGAACAACGACCTTTCCGAGCGCGTGCACCTGTCGCCCTCGCAATGTTCGCGGCGGCGCCAGCGGCTGGAGGAGGAGGGGCTGATCAAGGGATATCGCGCCGTGCTCGACCGCGACCGGCTCGGCTTTTCGCTGGTCAATGTCATCTCGGTGACGCTGTCGACCCACAATCGAGACAATGCCCGGCGCTTCGCCGACCTGCTGACCAGGCTTCCCGAGGTGCAGGAGGCGCATGCCTTGACCGGCGAGATGGACTACGTCCTCAAGGTGGTGACACCCGACCTGAAGTCGCTGGCACGCTTCGTCAACGAGGTGCTGCTGCCGCACGAATCCGTACAGCACGTCAAGACGGCGATCGTGCTGGAGACGCTGAAGGAAACGGCGTCCCTGCCGATCGACCCATGATGCGTTACGAAAAGACAGGAGAATGCCACTTTATTGTTACATAAAGTCCTGTAGGATGGCTCTGCGAAACGGGTAGTATCGGCAGCGGAGGAACTGCTTACCCGTCCAGAATGCACCATCCAGGGAGGAACAGGATGAAGTCTGCATCCATCAAGTCGTTCGTCGTCGCCGCCTCGCTTGCCGCCGCCGGCTGGCTGGCATCGTCCACATCGGTGCTGGCGCAGGAGGTGACGCTTCGGCTGCACCAGTTCCTGCCGGCGCAGGCCAACGTGCCGAAGCACGCGCTTGACCCCTGGGCCGACAAGGTCGAGGCGGATTCCGGCGGCCGCATCAAGATCGAGCGCTATCCGGCCATGCAACTGGGCGGCACGCCGCCGCAGCTGATCGACCAGGCCACCGACGGCACCGTCGACATCGTGTGGACGCTGCCCGGTTCGACGCCCGGCCGCTTCCCCTCGACCGAAGTGTTCGAGCTGCCGTTCATGATGACGAATGCCGAGGCGACCTCGCGCGCCTACTGGGATCTGTTCGACTCGCGGATGAAGGCCGGCGAGTTCGCCGATCTCCACATCCTTGCCGCATGGGTTCACGGCCCGGGCGTCATCCACTCGAAGACCCCCGTCGAGAAGATGGAAGACCTGCAGGGCATGAAGGTGCGCGCTCCGACCCGCATCATCACCGCGCTCGTCGGCGAGCTCGGCGGCACCCCGGTCGGCATGCCGATCCCGGCGGTCACGGAATCGCTGTCGAAGGGCGTCATTGACGGCGCCGTGACGCCGTGGGAAGTCGCGCCGTCGCTGCGCGTCGAGGAACTGGTTTCCAACCACACCGAGTTTGGCGGCGACCACGCGCTCTACACGACCACCTTCGTGCTGGCCATGAACAAGGCGAAGTACGATAGCCTGCCGGACGACCTCAGGGCCGTGATCGACGCCAATTCCGGCCAGGACGTCTCAGCCCTCTTCGGCAAGACGCAGGAGAGCTACGACGCCCCCGGCCGCGAACTGGCGGTGGGCCGCAGCAACAACATCGTCACGCTGACGCCAGAGCAGGTCGACGAGTGGAAGGCGGCGGCCCAGCCTGTCATCGACAACTGGGTGGCCGATCTGGACGGCAAGGGCCTCGATGGCTCGGGCCTGCTCGAAGAGGCCCGCGCGCTTATTGAGAAATATACGGCCGCGCAGTAAAAGCCGGCGAGGACGATTGCACGGGGCGGACGACTGTCCGCCCCGTTTTCGTATCGCGGGTGGGGAGTGGTCATGCAGGTCATCATCGCGGGGGGAGGTATCGCCGGCCTGGCGCTGGCATTGTCGCTGCACCAGATCGGTGTCCGCTGCCGTATCTATGAGCAGGTTGCGGCGATCCGGCCGCTCGGCGTCGGCATCAACGTGCAGCCGCATGCGGTGCGCGAGCTGTTCGAGCTGGGGCTGGAGGCCGGGCTCGAGATGATCGGCGTCCGAACACGCGAGGTCGCCTATTTCTCGAAGAGGGGCGGGCTGATCTGGTCGGAGCCGCGCGGCATGCTCGCCGGCTATCGCTGGCCGCAGTTCTCCGTCCATCGCGGCCATCTGCATATGCTGCTGCTTGCGGCGGTGCGCGAGCGCCTCGGCGTCGATGCCGTGGTCACCGGCATGCAGGTGACGGGCTTCGCCGAGCGCAATGGCGGCGTCGAGGTATCGCTGCGCGCTGCCGACGGAACTGCAAGCCGCGACGATGCCGACCTGCTGGTCGCGGCGGACGGAATTCATTCGGCTGTGCGCAGGCAGATTTTCCCCGATGAGGGACCGCCAAGCTGGGGTGGGGCGGTGCTGTGGCGCGGCACGACGGTGGCCAAGCCCTATCTGACTGGCGCCAGCATGGCCATGGCCGGCCATGAATGGCAGAAATTCGTCACCTACCCGATCTCGAAGCCGGATCCCGTGACTGGAGAGGCGCTGATCAACTGGATCGGCGAGCTGAAATACGAGCCGGGTGCAGGCTGGAACCGAGAGGACTGGAACCGAGAGGGCGACTTCGCCGACTTCCTGCCGGCCTTCGAGGACTGGCGTTTCGATTGGCTCGACTGCCCGGCGCTGATGCGGGCGGGCGGCTCCTGCTACGAATATCCGATGGTCGACCGCGACCCGCTGCAACGCTGGACGCATGGCCGGGTGACGCTGGTCGGCGACGCCGCCCACCCGATGTATCCGATCGGCTCGAACGGCGCCTCGCAGGCCATCATCGACGCCCGCGTCCTCGCACGCGCCATGCTCGACCATGGGCTGACGCCCGACGCGCTGGAAGCCTACGAGGCCGAGCGCCGCCCGGCGACGACGCGCATCGTCATGGCCAATCGCGGCAACGGCCCGGACCAGGTGATGCAGGTGGTGGAGGAGCGCTGCGGTGGCGCCTTCGGCGACATTTCCGAAGTGCTGTCCCGCGACGAGCTGGCGGAGACGGCGGCCGGATACAAGAAGATCGCCGGCTTCGACGTCGAGACGCTGAACGCCCGCCCGCCCATCGTCCCGCCAGAGGCGCGGTACCACGCGCAGCCGGCTTGAACCAGGGTGCGGGTTTCTGTTATGCTACATAACAAATTTGACGCGGACGGGCGATTGCCCTCGGATCGGCGGAAGCGTAGCGTCGCCGCCGGCGCGTCGGAGGGGTGGAGGAATCGATGAAACTGTCGGCAGCCATCGAATGGCTGGCGCGTACGCTCGCCATCGTCGGCGGGCTGGTGCTCGTGGTGATCACGCTGCTCACCGTGGTCAGCATCACGGGCCGCGCCTTCGTGCGCCATGGGCTCGGTCCCATACCAGGCGATTTCGAGATGGTGGAGGCGATGACCGCCTTCGCCGTGTTCTCGTTCCTGCCCTGGTGCCAGCTCAAGCGCGCGCACGCCACGGTCGACGTCTTTACCAGCTTTCTCCCCGACAGGGCCAACCGCTTCATCGACCTGATCAGCGAATTGCTGATGACGGGGGCGATCGTGCTGATCGCATGGCGGCTGTGGTACGGCCTGCACGACAAGATGCGCTACAACGAGACGACCTTCATCCTGCAGTTTCCCGTGTGGTGGGGGTTTGCGGCGGCCATGTTCGCCGCCTCGGTGGGCGTTCTGGTTTCGCTCTACGTGCTGGCGGTCCGGGCGCGCGAGGCATTTGCCGCAGGCGGTCACGTGGCGCCGTCGCAGGGTGGGGGGCATTCGTGAGCAATCTCGAACTAGGAATCTACTCCTTTCCTGTCCTGCTTCTGCTGATCTTCCTGCGCATCCCGATCGGCCTGGCCATGCTGATCTGCGGGCTGACCGGCACCTATATCATAATGGGCTCGACCACGCCGATCCTGGCGCGGCTGAAAGGCGAGACCTACTCGACCTTTTCCAGCTACTCGCTGTCGATCATCCCGCTCTTCCTGCTGATGGGCCAGTTCGCCTCGCTCGGCGGCATGTCGCAGTCGCTGTTCAAGGCGGCGAATGCCTGGCTCGGCCACAGGAAGGGCGGCGTGGCGATGTCGGCCATCGGCGCCTGCGCCGGCTTCGGCGCTATTTGTGGCTCGTCGCTCGCAACCGCCGCCACCATGGCGCAGGTGGCACTGCCCGAACTGCGCCGCTACGGCTATTCCGGCGCGCTCGCCACAGGCACGCTGGCCGCCGGCGGTACGCTGGGCATCCTCATCCCGCCTTCGGTGGTGCTGGTCATCTATGCAATCCTAGCCGAGCAGAACATCGCCAAGCTGTTCCTCGCCGCCTTCGTGCCGGGCATACTCGCGGCGATCGGCTACATGATCGCCATCTCGATCTATGTGCGGCTCTATCCGGGCTCCGCCGGTTCCAGCCCGCGCGTGCCCTATGGCGAGCGCTTCAAGGCGGTCGCCGAGGTGTGGCCGGTGCTTCTGGTGTTCCTCGCCGTGGTTGGCGGCATCTATACGGGCTGGTTCACGCCGACCGAGGCGGCCGCCGTCGGCGCGGCCGGAACCGGCCTGATCGCATTGGTCAATGGCGGGCTCAACCGGCAGACGCTGATCCAGTCGATATTGTCCACGGCCACCGCCACGGCGCTGATCTTCTTCATCGTCTTCGGCGCGGCGATGTACAACAGCTTCCTCGCCCTGTCGCAGCTGCCGGTGCAGGCCGCCGCCTTCATCACCGGCTACGGCTTCGACCCGTGGACGGTCATGATCGGCATCCTGATCTTCTACCTGATCCTCGGCTGCTTCATGGACTCGATCTCCATGATCCTGCTGACCGTGCCGATCTTCTTCCCGATCGTCAGCGCGCTCGATTACGGATTGAGCCCGGAGGAGTTCGCGATCTGGTTCGGCATCCTCGTGCTGATCGTGGTCGAGGTGGGGCTTATAACGCCGCCGGTGGGCATGAACCTGTTCGTCATCAACTCGATGGCGAAGGACATACCCATCCTGCAGACCTATCGCGGTGTCACGCCCTTCGTCCTCAGCGACCTGGTGCGCACGGTCATCCTGACCGCCTTCCCGGTAATCTCGCTGTTCATGGTGCGATGGCTCTATTGAGCCTCATCGTCAGACAAAAGAAAACGCCCGGTCACCGCCGGGCGTTTTCTTTTTGGGTGTTGCTGGCTGCCAGCTTCAGCCGCGCTGTTGCTGAACCAGCGCGTAGAGGTTGGTGCAGCGCGTGCCCGAGCGGCAATAGGCCAGAACCGGCTTCGGCAGTTCGTCGAGTGCGGCAGCCTGGTCGTCGACGTTCTGCTGGGTCATCTGCCCACTGACGACGGGGATGAAGCGGAATTCCAGCCCGGCCTCGCGCGCCGCCGCCTCAATGGCGTCGTGCGGCACCGCGCCGTCCTCGCTGTCGGGCCTGTTGGAGATGATGCTCTTGAAGCCCGCCGCCTTGATCAGCGGTACGTGCTCGGCGCCGATCTGCGGCGCGACGGAATAGTCTTCGGTGAGCTGGCGGATTTCCATGGCATGCCCCTGAGCGTGTTCAGCGCCTGCATCTAGGCCCTTCCCGGCGCTTTGCCAAGGCAAGGGCACGCGACGCCACGCCCCGGCCGGAAAATTCTTGCTCCGGCGCGCCTTCTCAGGCCGCGAGAAGCCCGCCTTTGGCCGCCAGCGCGCGCAGGTGATGGTCGGCGTCGCCGAACGTGATGTCGATCGCCGTCATGCGCTTGAAATGGTGGCCTACGGCATATTCCATCGTCATGCCGACGCCGCCGTGAAGCTGGATGGCGTTCTCGCCGGCGAGCCGCCCGTTGCGGCCAATCTCGGCCTTGGCCGCATGCATGGCGCGGCCGCGCTCGATGTCGTCTTCGTTGTCGGCCATCATGGTCGCGAACATGGCGATCGAGCGCGACTGCTCCAGTGCCACGAAAATGTCGACCGCCTTGTGCTGCAGTACCTGGAACTGGCCGATCGGCACGCCGAACTGCTTGCGGACCTTGAGGTAGTCGATGGTGAGCGCGTGCAGCGTGGCCATGACCCCCACCGCCTCGGCGCACAGCGCGGCGATACCGGCGTCTACCACGCGGCGGGCGAGCGCAAGGCCGCCTTCCGGGTCGCCCAGCACGGCATCCGCGCCGACGGCTACGCGATCGAGCTGGATATCTGCCGCACGCAGGCCGTCCTGCGTCGGGTAGCCGCGCACAGACACGCCGGGCGCCGACGCATCAACGAGGAAGAGGCCGATGCCGCCTTCGTCGCGCGCGCTTCCCGCCGTGCGCGCGGTCACCACCAGCCGGTCGGCGCTGTCGCCATGCAGCACGACGCTCTTGCGCCCGCTGATGACGAAACCGCCACCGTCCCTCTCCGCGCGGGCCTCGACGTGGTGGAGGTCGTAGCGTGAGTTTCGCTCGACCTGAGCGAAGGCGAGCTTCAGCGCGCCTTCGGCCACCTGCGGGATCAGCTCGGCGCGCTGGTCGTCATTGCCGCCGAAGCGCAGGGCCGCGCCGCAAAGCACGACGGTCGCGAAATAGGGTTCGAGCGCCAGCGCCCGGCCGAGCGATTCCATGACGATCATCGTCTCGACCGGCGTTCCGCCGAGCCCGCCATCTGTTTCAGCGAAGGGCAGGGCCATCAGCCCCATCTCGGCGTAGCGGCCCCACATGTCGGCACTCCACCCGCCGGGGCCGGCCATGTGCCGCTTGCGGTCCTCGAAGCCGTATTTGTCCGCCAGAAGCCGGTCGAGCGAATCCTTCAGGATCGATTGTTCTTCGGTCAGGTCGAAGTCCATGGTCAAAGTCCCAGCACTGCCTTGGCGATAATGTTCTTCTGGATCTCGTTCGAGCCGCCGTAGATCGAGACCTTACGGAAATTGAAGTAGCCCGGCGCGGCCGAAGCCGCGTAGTCGGGCTCGATCGGCAGCTCGTTGGAGCCCTCCACCTCGTCGCCGTGATAGGGCAGGGCGTGCGGTCCCATCACCCGCATCAGCAGGTCGGTGGTGGCCTGCTGGATTTCGGAGCCTTTGATCTTGAGGATCGACGAGGCTGGATCCGGCCTGCCGGTGTTGCCGCGCCGGGCGTCGGCGGCGACCACGCGCAGCTGCGTGATCTCCAGCGCCTTGAGCTCGATCTCTATCGCCGCCAGCTTTTCGCGGAAGCGCTCGTCCTCGATCAGCGGGCGCCCGGACGACATCTCCATGGCCGCAAGCTCGCGGATGCGCGCCAGCCGCTGCTTCGACATGCCGACGCGGGCGATATTGGTGCGCTCGTTGCCGAGCAGGAATTTGGCATAGTCCCAGCCCTTGTGCTCCTCGCCGACAAGGTTCTCGGCCGGCACGCGCACGTCGGTCAGGAACACTTCGTTGACCTCGTGGCCGCCGTCGATCGTCTGGATCGGGCGGACCTCGATACCCGGCGTCTTCATGTCGATCAGCAGGAAGGAGATGCCCTCCTGCTTCTTGGCCGCCGGGTCGGTGCGCACCAGGCAGAAAATCCAGTCGGCATACTGGGCGTAGGTCGTCCAGGTCTTCTGGCCGTTGACGACGTAGTGGTCGCCATCGCGCACCGCTCGGGTCTTGAGCGAGGCCAGGTCGGAGCCCGCGCCCGGCTCGGAAAAGCCCTGACACCACCAGTCGTCGAGATTGGCAATGCGCGGCAGGTAGCGCGCCTTCTGCGCGGCGTTGCCGAAGGTGTAGATGACCGGGCCGACCATGTTGACGCCGAAGGCGAGCGGCTGCGGCGCCGGCCATTTCTGCGTCTCTTCCAGAAAGATGTACTGGCGCATCGGGTCCCAGCCGGTGCCGCCATGATCGACCGGCCAATGAGGCACCGCCCAGCCATGGGCGGTGAGGGCACGCGACCACGTGACGAGATCGTCCTTGTCGACGCGCTCGCCGTCGACGAGACGCTGGCGGATGTCCTCCGGCAGATTGTCGGCGAGGAAGGTGCGGACCTCGTCGCGGAAGGCGAGTTCCTCCTGGCTGTAGCGAAGGTCCATCGTCGCGCCCTCAGTTGATCTCGAACAGGCCGGCCGCGCCCATGCCGCCGCCGACGCACATTGTCACCACCGCATATTTCACGCCGCGGCGCTTGCCTTCGATCAGCGCGTGGCCTGCGAGGCGCGAGCCGCTCATGCCGTAGGGATGGCCCAGCGCGATGGCGCCGCCGCTGACATTGAGGCGTTCCGGGTCGATGCCAAGCCGGTCGCGGCAGTAGAGCACCTGCACGGCGAAGGCCTCGTTGAGTTCCCACAGGCCGATGTCGTCGACCTTGAGGCCGTGGCGTTCGAGCAGGCGCGGCACGGCGAACACCGGGCCGATGCCCATCTCGTCCGGGTTGCAGCCGGCAACCGCGAAGCCGCGGAAGATGCCCAACGGCGACAGCCCGCGCTTCTCGGCTTCCTTCGCATCCATCATCACGTTCGCGGAAGCGCCATCGGAAAGCTGGCTGGCGTTGCCGGCGGTTATCGTGCCGCCCTCGCGCACGGGCTTCAGGCCGGCCAGGCCGTCGGCGGTGGTCTCCGGGCGTGGGCCTTCGTCATGCGCGACCTCGATATCGCGATGACTGACTTCCTTCGTCGCCTTGTCGACGACCGCCATGCGCGTCGAGATCGGCGCGATCTCGGCGTCGAAGCGGCCGGCCTCGCGCGCGGCAGCCACCCGGCGCTGGCTTTCCAGTCCGTATTCGTCCTGCCGCTCGCGGGAGATGCCGTAGCGCTTCGCCACGATCTCGGCGGTGTCGATCATCGGCATGTAGACGTCGGCGGCGGGGCTGCTCAGCGCGTCGTCGAACATCCGGAACGTGTTGCGGTGATCGTTCTGCACGAGGCTGATCGATTCCAGCCCGCCGGCGATGCCGGCGACGACGCCGTCGTTGCGGATCGCGTTGGCAAGCACCGCCATGGCGTTAAGCCCCGACGAGCACTGGCGGTCGATCGTCGTGCCGGCGACTGTCACGGGCAGGCCGGCCGACAGGAGCGCGCGGCGGGCGACATTCAGCCCGGTCGTTCCTTCCTGCATGGCGCAGCCCATCACCACGTCCTCGATCTCGCCGGGCTCCAGCCCCGCCCTCGTCAGCGCGTGGCGGATGGCGTGGCCGCCGAGCGCGTGGCCGTGAGTGTCGTTGAAGGCGCCGCGATAGGCCTTGCCGATCGGCGTGCGGGCGGTGGAAACGATGACGGCCTCGGCCATGCTGGTACTCCCTCGTATCTCGATATCAGGCTTTTGCGGGACGGGCGGAGAAGCTGCCGCCGGTGTCGGCCAGCCGGCGCAGCGACTGGGCCGGCTTGAAGACGTCCTTTCCGGTTCTGGCGTGCCAATGATCCAGCCGCTCTACGATCTTCTTCAGGCCCTCGATGTCGGCCCAGAACATCGGGCCGCCCTTGCCGATCGGAAAGCCGTAGCCGGCGGACCAGACGATATCGATGTCCGACGGGCGGGCCGCGATCTTCTCCTCGAGTATCTTCGCCGCCTCGTTGATCATCGGATACATCGTCCGCTCGGCGATCTCCTCGTCGGAGATGGAACGGCGCTCGATGCCGGCCTCGGACGCCTTGTCCTCGATCAGCTTCGCCACCTCCGGGTCCGGCGTCGGCGTGCGCGAGCCGGACTCGTAGATGTAGACGCCCTTGCCGGTTTTCTGGCCGAAGCGGCCCTGCTCGCAGAGCGCGTCGCCGATCACCGCAGTCTTGCCCTGCGCCTTGCGGTTGCGCCAGCCGATGTCGAGGCCGGCGAGGTCCCACATCGCGAACGGCCCCATCGGCCAGCCGAAATCGGTGAACACCTTGTCGACCTGCTGCGGCGAGGCGCCTTCGAGGAGGAGCGCCTCGCTGTCCTCGTTGCGCGCGCCGAGCATGCGGTTGCCGACGAAGCCGTGGCAGACGCCGACGACCACCGGAACCTTGCCGATCCGCCGGGCGACATCCAGCGCGGTGACGACGGCGTCGGGCGCGGTCTTTTCACCGCGCACGATTTCCAGGAGCTTCATCACGTTGGCGGGCGAGAAGAAGTGGAGGCCCAGCACGTCCTGCGGCCGCGATGTCGAGGCGGCGATCTCGTCGACATCGAGATAGGAGGTGTTGGTGGCGAGAATGGCGCCCGGCTTGGCCACCACATCGAGCCTGCCGAAGACCTCTTTCTTGATCGCCATCTCCTCGAACACGGCTTCGATGATCAGGTCGCAGTCGGCGAGGTCCGCGTAGTCTGTGGTGCGCGAGAAGCGCGCCATTCGCTCGGCCTTCTTTTCGTCCGACAGCGAACCGCGCGACACGGAGATCGCGTAGTTCTTCTCGATCGTAGCGAAGCCGCGGTCGAGCGCTTCCCCTGTCATCTCCAGCACGGTGACCGGATAGCCGCCGTTCACGAAGGACATGGCGATGCCGCCGCCCATCGTGCCGGCGCCGATGATGCCGATCTTCTTGACCGGGCGCGGCGCAACCTCCTTGCCGACGCCAGGCACCTTTGCCGCCTCGCGTTCGGCGAAGAACAGATGACGCTGCGCGCGCGACTGCTCGCCCTGGACGAGCTGGATGAACAGCTCGCGCTCTTTCCTGAGGGCCTCGTCGAAGGGGAGCGTGATGGCGTTGCGCACCGAGGCCGCGCAGGCGAGCGGCGCTTCGAGGCCGCGCGTCTTCTTCGTCGCCTCCTTCACCGCCGCCTCGAACGAGGCGATGTCGGCACGGGCCGGCGCGAGCCTGTCGTCGCGGTCGCGCACGGCAACATGCGGCCCGCCTTCGGCGGCCTTCGCTTTGGCCAGCGCGATGGCGTCGGCCGTCAGGTCGCCCTGGGCGATGGCGTCGATGACGCCCGAAGCGAGCGCTTCGGCCGCGCCGATGGGGCTGCCCGACACGATCATGGCGACCGCCTTCTCCGGCCCCGTCAGGCGCGGCAGGCGGATCGTGCCGCCGGAGCCGGGCAGCAGGCCGAGCTTGACCTCGGGGAGGCCGACCTTGGCCGCGCGGTCGGCGATGCGGTAATGGCAGGCCAGAGCCAGCTCGAGCCCGCCGCCGAACGCGGTGCCGTGGATGGCGGCGACCGCCGGCTTGGGCAGGGTTTCCAGCAGCGCGCAGAGCTGCGGCAGGTTCGGCTCGGCCAGCGCCTTCGGCGAGCCGAACTCGGTGATGTCGGCACCGGAGACGAAGGTACGCCCGGCGCAGGCGATCACCACCGCCGAGACCGCGTCGTCGTCGCGTGCGGCCTCCAGCGCCCGATAGAGCGGCTCGCGCAGGTGGTGGCTGAGCGCGTTGACCGGCGGGTTGTCGAGCGTGATGATTGCGACACCGCCGTCGCGCGAAACAGACACATATTCAGTCATGGAGGCGTCCTCGATTTTCTTCTTGTTTTGGCCGCTCACGGCCGGCCGATGTCGTTCAGGAAACCCTTGATAAGTGCGACCGTGGCCTCAGGCTGCTCGATGCAGGGCAGGTGGCCGGCATTCGCCACGATCTCGAAACGCGAGCCTTCGATCAACTCCGCCGTCGAGCGGACGAGATCCGGAGGAGTAGAGCCGTCCTGATCTCCGACGATGCATAAGGCCGACAACTTCAGCGCGCGGGTGGATTCGGTGAGATCCGCGTCGCGGATCGCCGCGCAGGTGCCGGCATAGCCGTCGACTGTGGTACGCACCAGCATGTTGGTATAGCCGATAAAGGCGGCATTTTCGGGCACACGATAGGCCGGCGTGAACCAGCGCTCCATGATGGCGTCGGCCATCGAGCCGATGCCCCTTGCGGTCACCGTGTCGATGCGCGTGTTCCACATCTCCGGGGTGCCGATCCTGTGCGCCGTGTCGCAGAGCACGAGAGCTGCAACCAGATCGGGACGGGTTGCCGCCAGTCCTTGCGCGATCATTCCACCGACGGAAAGGCCGACGACGACGGCTTCTGCGACGCCGAGATGGTCGAGCAGGGCGGCGAGGTCGCCGACATGGTCGGTCATTCGATAGGGGGCAGGGGTCGCCTCCGACAGGCCGTGGCCGCGCTTGTCGTAGAGCACGATGCGATAGTTGCCGGCCAGCGCGGCCGCGACCTCGTCCCAGATGCGGAAATCGGTGCCGAGCGAATTGGCGAAGACCAGCGCCGGGCCGTCTTTCCTACCGCGAACGTCGTGATGCAGAACGACGCCGTTCACCCGCGCGAACGCCATGCCGGCTCCTCCCTTCCGGAAACATACTACTGAGTATGTTGCATCGCGAAGGCGGGGTCAATCGTGGCAGCGTGATTTTCAGGCGCGATGCAAGTCCGACAGGTCCAGCTCGTCCGGCAGGGATGAGAAATAGGCGTCGATGTCGGCGTCGGTCACTTCGGCAAGCGTCGGCGGACGCCATTGAGGCGCGTTGTCCTTGTCGATGATGACGGCGCGCACGCCTTCGTAGAAATCGACGCCCTTCTCGACGCGGGTGACGATGCGGTACTCGATGCGCATGCATTCCTCGAAGTCGGCGGCCGCGCCGTCGCGCATCTGGCGAAGCGCGATCTTCAGGCTGGTCGGCGACTTGGAACGGATGACCGCAGCCTGTTTCGCCGCCCATTCGGCATGTTCGCCTGTCTCTGCATCGAGGCGGGCAAGGATGACCTCAACGGCTTTGCCGGCAAAGCAGCGGTCGATTACCGGGAGCAGCGCCTTTGCCGGCGACTCGGCCGCGGGCCTTGCGAACGCAGCAAGCGTAGTGTCGGGATCGCCATTCGCGCACAGCGCATCGGCGATGGCGTTGAGATCGCCGGATGAAACCGCATGGGTGGCGAATCCGGTCCAAAGCGCGTCGGCCTGCCCCATTCTCGCGGCGGTCAGCGCCAGCCAGGTGCCGATCTTGCCCGGCATGCGCGGCAGGAAGTAGGTGCCGCCGACATCGGGGAAGAAGCCGATGCCTGTTTCGGGCATCGCGAACATCAGCCTTTCACCGGCGACGCGGTGGGTGCCATGGGCCGACAGCCCGACGCCGCCGCCCATGACGATGCCGTCGACAAGGGCCACATAGGGCTTCGGGTAGCGCTTGATGAAGGCGTTGAGCCGGTATTCGTCGTGATAGAAGGCGCGCATGGCGGGATCGCCTGCCTTGCCCCAGTCGTGCAGCGCGCGGATGTCTCCACCCGCGCAGAACGCTTTTTCGCCCGATGCGCGGATGACGACCAGCTCGACCGACGGGTCGGCGGCCCATCGCGCCAATTGCGGATGCATCTGCGCGACCATGCCGGCGTTGAGCGCGTTGAGCGCCTTCGGCCTGTTGAGCGTGACCACGCCGGCGCGCCCGCGCTTCTCGAACAGGATCTCGGCTTCGTCGTTCATGTGCCCCCTCATCTTCCTGCGCGGCACAATAGCGGCAACCGTGCAGAGCGGAATGCCAAAATGCGCACAGCGGTATTGTCAGTCGAGCCGGTAGGGCACCGCGCCGCGCAGATTGTGGTCGACCACCAGCCGGCGCTTCAGCGGCGGCACCGCCCGCTGGGCGCAGTTGGCCCGCTCGCAGATGCGGCAGGAAATGCCGATCGGGTCGAACGCTGCGCGGTTGGCGAGGTCAAGGTCGTCGGCATAGACGAAGTCGCCCGCATGGGCGACCTCGCAGCCGACTGCGATGGCGTAGCGGCGCTGCGGCGCGCGGAAGCCGCCGCCGCCCTTGGCGATTTCCGTCGCGAGGCACAGATAGCGCGCGCCGTCCGGCGTCTCGGCGAGCTGGCGAATGATGCGGCCCGGCCGCTCGAACGCCTCGTGCACGTTCCACAGCGGACAGGCCGCGCCGAAGCGGGCAAACTGCAACTTCGCCGCGCTGTGGCGCTTGGTGATGTTGCCCGCCCGGTCGATGCGAGCGAAGAAGATCGGCACGCCCTTGCGCCCAGGCCTCTGCAGGGTGGAAAGCCGGTGTGCCACCTGCTCGACGCTGGCGCCAAAGCGGGTGGCCAGAAGCTCCAGGTCGTGCCGTAGTTCGCGCGCGGAGGAAAGCAGCGCTTCGTAGGGCATCATCAGCGCGCCGGCGAAATAGTTGGCGAGGCCAATGCGGCATATCTCGAACGCCTCGGCGGTGCGGAAGCCGGCGTTGCCGGCAACCTGGGCGATGCCCTGCGCCATCTCGATTTCGCCGATCTGGAACGCGGCCTGGAAGCTGCGCGTCGGCAGCGGCGAGAACGGGTTGAGATAGAGGGTACGGCGCTCGGGATCGAAGCGGCGCAGCACGTTCTCGTCGGGCGCGCTGGGCGCCGTCTTCACACCGTGACGCTTCTCCAGATAGGCGGGCAGGGCCGCCGAAGGATCGCGCTCCGGGATGCCGAGCCGAGCCGCCAGCTCCTCCGCCGCGACATCCAGCTCGTGGATGTAGTTGTCGACGAAATGGAAGAAGTCGCGCACCTCCTCATAGGCGCTGGGCTCCGTCAGGCCGGCCGTGCGGCCGAGCGTGTCGTCGAAGCTGGCGAGCTGCTCGGAGTTGCGCCTATAGGCCTGGTGCGCGGCGATCAGTGCATGGGCGAAACCCGGCGCGTTCTGGGTCACCAGCTTCAATTCCTGAAGGCTTGGCCGGTAGGTTTCGAACAGCGGATCGCCCAGGGCTTCCGAAAGGGCGGAAAGCAGCCGGTCGCTCTCGCCCGATGAGAGGTCGGCGATGTCGATGTGAAAGGTCTCGGCCAGCGCGAGCAGCACGGCCGCGGAGACCGAGCGCTGGTTGTTCTCGATCTGGTTGAGATAGCTGGTCGAGATGCCGAGCCGCTGCGCGAAAACGGCCTGGGTGAGCCGGTTGGCTTCGCGCAGGTCGCGGATCTTGCGGCCGATGAACAGCTTCGTGTTTCGCATTTCACATTTTTGCAAATTGCAACTTTGCAAAGTCTACTTTACGCGCCTCCGCCCGTTCAAGCCTTTTCGCGCAGTCGCGAAGGCGTTATGCGGGGCTGGGGGCCAAAGGCCGCACAAAGGCAAGGAAACTGCCCGGAGGACGCCGGATGCCGATGACAAGATCAAATGCAGTGCGAGGCTGCCGCTGATGCGCGAGATTCTGGAGCAACTGGAGGATCGTCGCGCCAGGGCGCGGCTCGGCGGCGGCGACAAGCGCATCGCCGCCCAGCATGCCAAGGGCAAGCTGACGGCGCGCGAGCGCGTGGAAGTCTTGCTCGACGAGGGCTCCTTCGAGGAGTTCGACATGTATGTCGCCCACCGCGCGGTGGACTTCGGCATGGCCGCCCAGAAATATCCCGGCGACGGCGTCGTCACCGGCTGGGGCACCATCAACGGCAGGCTGGTCTACGTCTTCAGCCAGGACTTCACGGTTCTCGGCGGCTCGCTGTCGGAGACGCACGCGCAGAAGATCTGCAAGATCATGGATATGGCGGTGCGCAACGGCGCCCCCGTGATCGGGCTGAACGATTCCGGCGGCGCGCGCATCCAGGAGGGCGTCGCCTCGCTCGCCGGCTATGCGGATGTGTTCAAGAGAAACGTCGACGCGAGCGGAGTGGTGCCGCAGATTTCGGTGATCATGGGGCCGTGCGCCGGCGGCGCGGTCTATTCGCCGGCCATGACCGATTTCATCTTCATGGTTCGCGACTCGTCCTACATGTTCGTGACCGGTCCGGACGTGGTGAAGACCGTGACCAACGAGATCGTCACGGCGGAAGAACTGGGCGGCGCGGGCACGCACACCAGAAAATCGTCGGTGGCCGACGGCGCCTATGACGACGACGTCGAGGCGCTGGAGCAGACGCGCCGGCTGGTCGACTTCCTGCCGCTCAACAATCGCGACAAGCCGCCGGTCCGACCCTTCCACGACGATCCCGGCAGGCTGGAGATGCGGCTCGACACGCTCATCCCAGACAGCGCCAACAAGCCCTACGACATGAAGGAACTGATACTGGCGCTGGCCGACGAAGGCGATTTCTTCGAGATACAGGAAGCGTTCGCCCGCAATATCATCACCGGTTTCCTGCGCATCGAGGGCCAGACGGTGGGCGTGGTGGCCAACCAGCCGATGGTGCTGGCCGGTTGCCTCGACATAGACTCCTCGCGCAAGGCCGCACGCTTCGTGCGTTTCTGCGATGCCTTCTCGATCCCGATCCTGACGCTGGTCGACGTGCCGGGCTTCCTGCCGGGCACCGCGCAGGAGTATGGCGGCGTCATCAAGCACGGCGCGAAGCTGCTCTTCGCCTACAGCCAGGCAACCGTTCCCATGGTCACGCTCATCACGCGCAAGGCCTATGGCGGCGCGTATGACGTCATGGCCTCCAAGCATATCGGCGCCGACATCAACTATGCCTGGCCGACGGCCGAGATCGCCGTGATGGGCGCCAAGGGCGCGACCGAGATCCTCTATCGCTCCGAACTGGGCGACACCGAGAAGATCGCCGCGCGCACGAAGGAATATGAGGAGCGCTTCGCCAATCCGTTCAAGGCGGCCGAGCGCGGCTTCATTGACGAGGTGATCATGCCGCATTCATCACGCAAGCGCATCGCGCGGGCGTTTGCGGCGCTGAGGACCAAGAAGGTCGAAGGGCCGTGGAAGAAGCACGACACGATCCCGCTGTGAGGCCGCAAATGTTCAAGAAAATCCTCATCGCCAATCGCGGCGAGATCGCCTGCCGGGTCATCAAGACGGCAAAGAAGCTCGGCATCGCAACGGTCGCGGTCTATTCCGACGCCGATCGAGAGGCCTTGCACGTCAAGATGGCCGACGAGGCCGTCCATATCGGCGCAGCGCCGTCTGCGCAGTCCTACATCGTCATCGACAGGATCATCGACGCGATCCGCCAGACCGGCGCGGACGCGGTGCATCCGGGCTACGGCTTTCTGTCGGAGAACGCGAAATTCGCCGAGGCGCTGGATAAGGAAGGCGTCGCCTTCATCGGCCCGCCGGTCGGCGCCATCGAGGCGATGGGCGACAAGATCACCTCGAAGAAACTGGCGGCGGAAGCCGGCGTATCGACCGTGCCCGGCCACATGGGGCTGATCGAGGATGCCGACGAGGCCGTCCGCATCGCGGGTTCCATCGGCTATCCGGTGATGATCAAGGCTTCGGCGGGGGGCGGCGGCAAGGGCATGCGGATCGCCTGGAACGACGCCGAGGCGCGCGAAGGCTTCCAGTCGTCGAAGAACGAGGCGAAGTCGTCGTTTGGCGATGACCGCATCTTCATCGAGAAATTCGTCACCCAGCCGCGCCACATCGAAATTCAGGTGCTGGGCGACAAGCACGGCACGACGCTCTATCTCGGCGAGCGCGAATGCTCTATCCAGCGCCGCAACCAGAAGGTCGTGGAGGAGGCGCCGTCGCCGTTCCTCGATGCGGCGACCCGGACGGCCATGGGCGAGCAGGCCGTCGCGCTGGCCAAGGCGGTTGGATACCATTCCGCCGGCACGGTCGAGTTCATCGTCGACGGCGACCGCAATTTCTATTTCCTCGAGATGAACACCCGCCTTCAGGTGGAGCATCCGGTGACGGAGCTCATCACCGGCATCGACCTCGTGGAGCAGATGATCCGCGTCGCAGCCGGCGAAAAGCTGAAGATCGCTCAAGGTGACGTGCGGCTCGACGGCTGGGCGATCGAAAGCCGGCTCTATGCCGAGGACCCCTACCGCAATTTCCTGCCGTCGATCGGGCGCCTGTCTCGCTACCGCCCGCCGGAGGAGGGACGGCGGGACGACGGCACGGTGGTTCGCAACGACACCGGCGTTTTCGAGGGCGGCGAAATCTCGATGTATTACGACCCGATGATCGCCAAGCTGTGCACATGGGGCGAGACGCGCGAGCAGGCGGTGCGCGCCATGAGTGCATCGCTCGACGACTTCGAGGTCGAGGGCATCGGCCACAACCTGCCGTTTCTGTCTGCGGTGATGGAGCATCCGCGTTTCCAGGAAGGCCGCCTGACGACAGCCTTCATCGCTGAGGAGTGGCCGGAGGGCTTTGCCGGCGTCAGCCCCTCGGAAGAGGAAGCGCGCGCGCTGGCCGCGGTCGCGGCGTTCGTCAACCTCCGGACGCAGAAGCGCAACGTGCTGATCTCGGGTGCGCTCGCCAACCATCCGCGCACTGTCGGCCGCGACTGGGTGGTCACGCTTGCAGGCCGGTCCTTTTCCGTCGACGTGCATGACGAAGGCAGCAGGACCGTCGTCGGCTTCGAGGGCGATGTCTCTCTCACCGTCGGTTCCGACTGGCTGCCCGGCAGGACACACGCGCATTTCACCGTCAATGGCGACCGCCTCGGCGTGAAGGTGCAGCCGGTCAATTCCGGTTGGCGGCTGCGCTGGCACGGCATCGATCTCAAGGTGCACGTGCGCTCGCCGCGGGTCGCGGAACTCGCCCTGCTGATGCCGGAGAAGCTGCCACCGGATACGTCCCGGATGCTGCTCTGCCCGATGCCCGGCGTCGTCACCGCAATCACGGTCAAGGCCGGCGACGAGGTGCAGGAGGGCCAGGCGCTCGCCACCGTCGAGGCGATGAAGATGGAGAACGTGCTGCGCGCCGAACGGAGCGGCACGGTCAGGAAGGTCGCGGTCGAGCCGGGCGCGAGCCTGGCGGTGGACGAACTGATCCTGGAGTTCGAGTGAGCCCGTTACCTCCCCAATCCGAGAGCCCAGTTCAAGCCGGCCAGACCACCAAGGCCGACCATTTGGTTGTGGTGTGTGTTCAGAAGCGGGCAGTATCTCGCTATGAGGCGGCGCTCGGCAGTCTTGTAGTCAATCACATCCAGCGCCGTTGGCTCGTGGATCAGAAGCCGGTTCGCGCCACGCGCAATTGCTGTCGACATCTTCTCATGACCAGACAGGCGTTCGCTAAGTGTTTCAGCTCTGCCGATGTAGTGAATATAGATTCCACGCGCATCAACAGTTGCGAAACCGTAGACGACATTGACGCCATATTGCCGGCCAGAGATGTGGTGCGCTGCGAAGCGGTAGCGGGTGTCGATTCCGTCATCAAGCACCACATCTGGATAGCGGTCCAAAGGTGCGGGCATGTTGACGCCAAGCAGGCCACCGAGTCCGATTCCAACGGGCCAACCGCCTGGCGAGGCGGACGTACTGCGAAGAATGCCGGCCGTCATAGTTACCGCTCCATGATTCGTCATGCCCTTACGTTAGCACAAATGGAAGCACAAGATATAGTGAAGTTATCGGAACGTTCCGGCAACATGGCGATATACAGACAGCAAAGAGATTCCCATGTCTAGCGGTTCAAAGCAATTTCCATCCGATTGGCGCGCCACCGCCGAGAAGGAGGTCAAGCGCGATCCCGACACGCTGGTCTGGCAGACGCCCGAGGGCATTCCGGTCAAGCCGCTCTACACGGCCGAGGACATCAAAGGCATCCCGGCGATCGACTCGCTGCCGGGCCAGTCGCCGTTCCTGCGTGGTCCGCGCGCGACCATGTATACGGGCCGGCCATGGACGATCCGGCAATATGCCGGCTTTTCGACCGCCGAGGCGTCGAACGCCTTCTACCGCAAGGCGCTGGCTGCCGGCCAGCAGGGAGTGTCCGTAGCCTTCGACCTCGCCACCCATCGCGGTTACGACAGCGACCATCCGCGGGTCGAAGGCGATGTCGGCAAGGCCGGCGTGGCGATAGATTCCGTCGAGGACATGAAGATCCTGTTCGACGGCATCCCGCTCGGCGAGATTTCGGTGTCGATGACCATGAACGGCGCTGTGATCCCGATCCTGGCCTCCTTCATCGTTGCAGGCGAGGAGCAGGGCGTTTCGCGCGAGAAGCTGTCGGGGACCATCCAGAACGACATCCTCAAGGAGTTCATGGTCCGCAACACCTACATCTACCCGCCAGAACCCTCGATGCGCATCGTCGCCGACATCATCGAGTACACGGCGAAGCAGATGCCGAAGTTCAACTCCATCTCCATCTCCGGCTACCACATGCAGGAGGCGGGCGCGACGCTGGTGCAGGAGCTGGCCTTCACGCTGGCGGACGGGCGCGAATATGTCCGCGCAGCGCTGAAGAAGGGGCTCGACGTCGACGACTTCGCCGGCCGGCTGTCGTTCTTCTTCGCGATCGGCATGAACTTCTTCATGGAGGCGGCAAAGCTGCGCGCCGCCCGTCTCCTTTGGACGCGCATCATGGAGGAGTTCGAGCCGAAGAAGCCATCTTCGCTGATGCTGCGCACGCACTGCCAGACGTCGGGCGTGTCGCTGCAGGAGCAGGACCCTTACAACAACATCGTGCGCACCGCCTTCGAGGCGATGAGCGCCGTGCTCGGCGGCACGCAGTCGCTGCACACCAACTCCTTCGACGAGGCGATCGCGCTGCCGACCGAATTCTCCGCGCGCATCGCCCGCAACACGCAGCTCATCCTCCAGCACGAGACCGGCGTGACCAAGGTGGTCGATCCCTTGGCCGGATCCTACTATGTCGAGAGCCTGACCAGGGAACTGGCCGACGCGGCGTGGGCGCTGATCGAGGAAGTCGAGGCCAAAGGCGGCATGACCAAGGCCGTGAACGACGGTCTGCCCAAGCGGCTGATCGAGGAAGCGGCGACGCGCAAGCAGGCGGCGATCGACCGCGGCGACGAGGTGATCGTCGGCGTCAACAAGTATCGTCTCGAACAGGAAGACGAGATCGAGATCCTCGACATCGACAACAAGGCGGTGCGCGAGGCGCAGATCAGGCGGCTGGAGCAGATTCGCCGCCAGCGCGACCCCAAGCGCGTCGAGTCGGCTCTTGCGAGCCTCGAAGCGGTTGCGAATTCTGGCAAAGGCAACATCCTCGAGGCGGCGGTGGAATGCGCCCGCGCCCGCGCCTCGGTCGGCGAAATCTCGGACGCGATGCGAAGGGCGTTCGGCGATCATGCCGCGGTGCCCAAGGTCGTGAGCAAGGTCTATGGACCGGCCTATGAAGGCGATCCGGAATACGAGACGCTGGTCGAGCGCATCAACGGGCTGACGAAGGCGCTCGGCGAGAGCCCGAAGGTGATGGTCGCCAAGCTCGGGCAGGACGGCCACGACCGCGGGGCCAAGATCATTGCGTCGGCGTTTGGCGACATCGGCTTCGAGGTCATCGCCGGGCCGCTGTTCCAGACACCGGAAGAGGCCGCCGACCTCGCCGTGAAGAGCAGGGTTCATGTGGTCGGCATGTCGTCGCTGGCGGCGGGGCACAAGACGCTTGCGCCGCAACTCGTCGAGGCGCTGAAGGCCAAGGGCGCGGAAAATATCATCGTGGTGGTCGGCGGCGTGGTTCCGCGACAGGACTATCGGTTCCTGCTGGACCACGGCGTCGCCGCCGTCTTCGGCCCCGGCACCAACGTGCTCGATGCGGCCCGCGCCGTGCTCGACCTGATGGAAGGCAGGCGCAGGAACGAGTAGCGGGAGCGCCTCAGGCCGGTGCCGATGCGTCGAGGACGGTTGCGGTACCTGCGCTTGAATGAATCCGGCTGCTACCGGTGGACATATTCCCCGGTGCCTTCGACTGCAGGCAAAGCACGGTCAGCGGCCCATTCGTGCCAGCTTCCGGTATAGACGCTGACCTTGTCGAAGCCCGCCGCCTTCAGCCCGTACATGACCGTGGCGGCGCGTGCGCCGCGGTGGCAGTAGGCAATGACGGGTTCCGATGTCGAGAAGCCGGCGCGCACAGCGATTTCGCGCATCTCCTGCGGCGACCGGTAGCGACCGTCGTCCAGCAAGTCCTCGAAGAAGAGCAGGTCGGCGTCCATGATCCGGCCGGCGCGCGCGCAGCAGGCATGCACGTAGCCCCCTTCCCATTCGGCGGGACGGCGGGCGTCGAGAATGTGGGCGCCACCGGCGCGGTCGAGAACGTCCTGCGTGCTCGCCACCAGATCGCGGCGGAAGTCTCCGCTTCGTGACGGATCGCCCTGGGTGATCGTCGCCGGCTCGCGTTGCCCCGGCGCTGTGGGGCCGCCCGTTGACAGCCATGCCTGCCAGCCGCCGTCGAGGATGAGGCCGCCTTCGTACCCGCACAGCTCATGGAACCAGAGTCCGCGCGGCGACACCATGCCGGTGCGCTCCTCGAAGAAGATCACCGTCCCGGCGCGGTCGATGCCAAGCTTGGCGAACGCTTCGCGCGCGCCCGCGACCATGCCCTTGATGCTCTCTTCGGTGCTTTCGGGGATGAAATAGTCGTAGACGTTGAGGCACACGGCGCCCGCGATGGTTTCCTTGCGAAATGCGTCGGTCGATCGCGTATCGACGAACGCGACTTTGCCGTCGCCGAAGCGCTCCAGGGCCTTGGAGGCGGTGATCAGGGGCATGTCGGTTCTCCTGCGTCGTTGGCTCAGTAGCAATCCTCGACCGACCAGTGCACCGGAATCTCGCTGACCGAAGCGCTCGGCGGCAGTTCGAGAACCGTCTTGACGATCGCGGCGATGTCGGTCGGCTGCGTCAGTTTCGCCATATCGTCGACGATGCCGGCGGCCATGTCGGTCGCCACGAAGCTCGGGCAGATTGCCGTGGTGCGGACATTGTCGTCGCGCCCGCACTGGCGCAGGCCCTGGGCCAGCCCCATCAGCGCGAACTTGGAAATTCCGTAAAGCCCAGACGTGGCGGACTTGATGCGCTTGCCGGAGAGCGACGACATAAGCACGATGCGGCCGGCATGCGGCTTGCCGTCATGAACGGCGGCCAGATGCGGCCAGGCGAGCTGGGCGAGGCGCATCGGCGACAGCACGTTGATCGCCATCAGCTTCTCGAACTCGGTCTGCTGCGCCTCGAGCACCGTCGCCTTGCTGTGGATGCCCGCGTTGAGCACGATCCCGTCGAGGCGGCCGAAGCGCTCGATGGTGTCGGCAACCCAGCGCCGCTCGCTCTCGGCGTCGGCCGCGTCATAGCGGCAGGCGAGCACGGACGGGCCCGACTGCTGCGCTTCGTCCGGCTGGCGAAGGCCGAGGCTGAGCGCCCAGCCGGCCTCTTTCATGCGCGCGGCGATGGCCGCTCCGATCCCGCGCGATGCGCCGGAGATCATCACCACGCGGTTCATGGCCGGTCTCCCTCATATTGTGGGCGTAGGCGCGAAAGGGCGAAGGGGCGCGGATCCACCTTGGGAGTGTCGCCGGCCACCATGTCGGCCATCATTTCGCCTGCGCCTGGCCCCACGCCGAAGCCGTGGCCGGAAAAGCCGCTTGCAACGAAAAGTCCCGGCTTGGTACCCACCCGGTCGATCACGGGCACGGCGTCCGGGGTCGCGTCCATCACGCCGGCCCAGTGCCGCACCGGCCGCGCGGTTGCGAAGATCGGCACATCCCGGGCGAGGTTTTTCAACGCAGTGCGGTTGAACCCGACATAGGGGGCGGGGTCGAGCGTGCGGCTTGCCTCGAAGGCAGTCGGCTCGTCGCCGCTCCAGCGCCGCTTCTGCGCGAGCTCGACAAAGAACTCGCGGTTGAAACGCAGTTTCAGTTCGCGCCACGAACTTGCCAGCGTCGGCAGATACTCGAACAGCAGCCGGAAATTGTCGGGCAGGATCGGCGCGGCGTTGGCATTGCGCAGGGCGACCGTATAGCCGCCGTCGAGGCGCTTGCGGTAGGCCCAGTCGCCGGCGCCCGTCGGCATCTCGCTGCCTTGGTCGACCCCGTCGACCTGCACGACCGATGCGACGATCTTCAGTTGAGGGAAGTCGATGCCGAGATTGCCGAGGAACAGTCGCGACCAGACGCCGCCGGCGACGACGACCGCTCCGGTGGCAATGGGGCCGTGCTCCGTCACCACGCCCGACACCCGGCCCGCCGAGAACTCGACCGTGCGCACGGCGCAGTTTTCAAGGATGGTCACGCCCCGCCGGCGCGCATGGTCGGCCATGCGCGGTACAGCGACGAAAGGCTCCGCGCGGCCGTCCGTGGGCGTGTGCAGCACCGCCTTCAACGGCCGCCCGGCGCCGGGCACCATGGCCTGCGCCTCGGGACCGGTGAGGAGAAGGCATTCGAGATCGTTGTTGCGCGCCGCGGCCAGCCATCCATCCCAGCTCGCCATGTCGCGCGGCTTGTAGCCGGCATAAACGATACCGGTCTGGCGGAACCCGGTCTCCGCACCGATGCGGGCATCCATACCGCGCCAGATGGCGAGAGAGCGCATTGTCAGCGGCATTTCCGCCGGGTCGCGACCCATCTGGCGCACCCAGCCCCAGTTGCGGCTCGACTGTTCGCCGGCCACGACGCCCTTTTCGCACAGCGTCACGCGCAATCCCTTTTCGGCGAGGAACATCGCCGTGGTGACTCCGACGATGCCGCCGCCGATGACGACGACATCGCAGTCCGACGGCAATTCGGCGCGTGCCTTGGACACAAGCAGGGGTATCGAAAGCGGGAATGTCATGCGCGTATCTTTGGAAACCTGTTCCGCGTGGAGCCGGCCGCGCACGCCCGCTCCTGTGGGATGGCGGGCGAAACCCCGCCGCGCAGCCAACTGATCGGGACTATGCCGCATCGTCGGCTGATCGACAAGCCATTTTGATTATCAGATCATAATTCGCCGTTTATTCTGATTATAAGAACATACGTCGATTGAGTTGCATTGTTGCACGTTATTCCAATTATCAGAACTATCATTAATTATAGTTCCTATAAAGCGAATACGCTTGACCGATGGACGAACGTTCCTGTAGCCCTAGGCATCGGCGGCGCTGCCGTCCCCGAACCGTAGGCGTCGTCTAGAGGCAGCTTTCGGATCGGTCCCGTTTCGCGCGCAGGTGTAGGGGATGATGAAGCCCCTGCCGGCAGCGCCCATTTTGGAGAACGCAATGAGCTGGCGGCTTGGTGTGGATTCGGGCGGCACGTTCACAGACGTCTGCATCTTCAACGACGACACCGGCGAGGTAACGATCTGGAAGGTTTCGTCGACGCCGGCCGATCCCTCGCAGGGCATCACGCGCGGTTTCACCGAGGTGATCGAGCAGGTTGGCGCGACGGCGGAGGACATATCGTTCTTCGGCCACGGCACGACGGTCGCCACCAACGCGCTGATCGAGGGTCGTGGCGTGAAGACGGGGCTCATCACCACCGACGGCTTTCGCGATCTTCTGGAGATCGGGCGGCAGAAGCGCCCGGACCTCTACGACCTCAAGGCGGACAAGCCCGAGACGCTGGTCTCGCGCGATCTGCGCCTGGGGGTCGCGGAACGGCTGCGCCCCGACGGTTCGGTGGAAGCCGTGCTCGACGAAGACGCCTTCCGCGCGGCGGTGCTGGAGTTGAAGCAGGCGGGCGTGCAGGCCGTCGCCGTGTGCTTCCTCTACAGCTTCCTGAACGATGCGCATGAGCGCCGGGCCGCAGAGATCGTCGAGGAGGTCTTCCCCGAGGCGTTCAGGGCGGTGTCGCACGAGATCGCGCCGGAGTTCCGCGAGTATGAACGGCTCTCGACGACCGTCGTGAACGCTTATCTCGGCCCGGTGATGCAGAAATATGTTCGGGCGCTGGCGCGGAAGCTGGATGAGGTCGGTCTCCGGGCGGCCCCCCAGCTCACCCAGTCGAACGGAGGGGTCACCTCCTTCGAGATGGCGGCGACGCTGCCGGTGCGCACGGTGCTGTCCGGGCCGTCGACGGGCGTGGTTGCGGCGCAGGCGATCGGCAACCTGACCGGCATGAACGATCTGATCACCTTCGACATGGGCGGCACGTCTTCCGATGTGGCCCTGCTGGCGGACGGACAGTGCAGGGTCGTCAATGAGGCGACGGTGCAGGGCTATCCGATCAAGGCGCCGATGCTCGACATCCACACGGTCGGCGCCGGCGGCGGGTCGATCGCCTATCTCGACAATGGCGGAATGCTGAAGGTCGGCCCTCGTTCGGCGGGCGCCAATCCGGGCCCGGCCTGCTACGGGCTCGGCAATCCCGAGCCGACCGTCACCGACGCGAATGTCGTTCTTTGCACGCAGAACCCCGTGGCTTTGCTCAACGGGAAGATGCCGATCGATCGCGAGCTTTCGCTGCAGGCGGTCGGCCGCCTGGCCGAACAGCTTGGCCTGGGCGTGATGGAGACTGCCGACGGTATCCTCGACATCGTCACCGCCAACATGGCCAAGGCGATCCGCGTGATCTCCGTACAGCGTGGGCACGACCCGCGCGACTATTCTCTGGTCGCCTTCGGCGGTGCCGGGCCAGTCCATGCCGCGCGCCTCGCGCAGGAATTGGGCATGCCGCGCGTGCTGGTGCCGCTGACGCCGGGCGTCCTGTGCGCGCTCGGGCTGCTGATGACCGACCTGCGCACCGACTTCTCGGCGACGCGCATCCAGTCGCTGACCGATACGCGTCCGGAATTGCTCGACATGCTGGAGACGACGTTCGAGGGGCTATCCGCGCAGGCCGAGGAGTGGTTCGAGCGCGAGGGCATTGCGCGCGATAAGCGGCTGCGCCGGCGCTCCGTCGACCTTCGCTACACCGGCCAGAACTACGAGATCGACGTCGAACTTCCGGACGGGCGGATCAACGCAGAGAGCCTCGCTGCGCTCGTTCGCGGCTTCGAGGATGCCCACCGCCGCCTCTATGGCTTCGTCGCGGATGGCGAGGCGATCGAGATGGTGACCTACCGCCTGGCGGCCAATGGTGTGGTCGAGAAGGCCAGGCTCAAGGCCCATGAGCCGGCCGGGACGGACGCATCCGTAGCTATCACCGGCTCGCGCGACGTGTGGATGGCCGGCGCCGGCGGCTTCGTCGACACGCCCCTCTACGACCGCGCGCTTCTCCGGCCGGGACACACATTCAAGGGCCCGGCCATCGTCGACCAGCTCGACACGACCACGGTCGTCCCTCCGGACATGACGGTTTCCGTCGACGCCTATCTCAACCTGATCCTCGAGGTCACCCGATGAACGCGCCCGTGGCTGCCCCCCTGCTCAATCCGATCACAGTCGAGGTTATCGGCTCCGCCTTCTCGTCGATCGTCGAGGAGATGGGAGAGACGCTGGTGCGCGCCTCCTATTCGACCAACATCAAAGAGCGGCGCGACTGCTCGACCGCCCTGTGCGATCCGACCGGCCGGATGCTGTGCCAGGCCGAGCATATTCCGATGCATATCGGGAGCTTCCTCGGCTTCGTGCCGGCGGTCCTGAGCCACTATCCCATCCAGGACATCCGGCCGGGCGACGTCTTCATGGGCAACGACGCCTACGAAGGCGGCGGTACGCACCTGCCGGACATCGTCATTGGCGAGCCGATTTTCGTGGACGAGGAGTTGGCTGGCTGGGCGATCAATACCGCGCACCATTCCGACTTCGCCGATCGTGGCCATGCCCATATCTGGCAGGAAGGGTTGCGCATCCCGCCCGTGCGCCTGTGCGTCGAGGGGGTGGTTCAGTCTGACATCCAGCGCCTGTTCCTGCTCAACTGCCAGGTGCCGAGGGAGAGGCTTTCCGACCTGCGCGCCCAGATCGCGGCCAACCGCATCGGCGTCAGGCGCATGCAGGATCTTTGCGCCAAATATGGCGGCGGCACCGTCGCGGCGGCGGGCGACGAACTCATGGCCTATGCCGAGCGCAAGATGCGCGCGGGCATCCGGGCCATCCCCGACGGCACCTACAGCTTCGCCGACCGCTACGACAGCGAAAGCCTCGCAGGCGAGATCGACCTGTCCGTGCGCATCGTCGTTGCCGGCGACGAGATCACGCTTTCCTTCGACAGCCCGCCGCAGTTTCGCGCCGGCATCAACCTCGTCTACACCGGCCTGCTGGCCACCGTGTACTACGCGGTGAAGGCGGTCGTTGACCCGACCATCCTGCCGAATGCCGGGCTGGCGCGGCCCATTCATGTCGAGGCTGAGGAGGGCACGCTTTTGCGCTGCGTCCTTCCAGCTGCAGTCGATGCCCGCATCGGAGCCTGCCAGCGCGTCGTCGACCTCGTGCACGGCGCGCTTGCGCAGGCCGTGCCGGACTGGGTGCCGGCGGCCTCGAACGGATCGGTCCACGTCGCCGCCTTCAATGGCCTGCGCGAGGACCGCTCCCAGTGGGTCTACCTCGAGACCATCGGCGGTGGCGCGGGCGCGCGTCCCGAGAAGGACGGTTTGGACGGCGTCCACATGCACATGACCAACACCTCGAACCTGCCGGTCGAGGCTTTGGAGAACGAGTATCCCATTCGCCTCATGCGGTATGAGCTGGTCGACGGCTCCGGCGGCGCTGGCACGCATGTCGGCGGCATGGGCATGCGCCGCGTCTACCGGGTCGAGGCGCCGTGCCGCGTCAACATCATGGGCTCCCGCTTCATATCGCGCCCATGGGGGCTCGCCGGCGGCCTGCACGGCGCCAGTGGGTCGTTCTCGATCAACGGCAGGACGGATGTCTTCGAGATGGGCAATGCCGAACTGAAGCCCGGCGACATCTTCGAGATCGTGTCGCCGGGAGCCGGCGGGTATGGAAGCCCGGAGGGGCGTTCACCCGACAGGGTGCGCCGCGACATTCGCGAAAGGCGGATCGGAGAGGAGGAGGCGCGCAGCGTCTATCCGTCTGCATTCGGGCTGTGAAACGTCATCGCACACATGGCATAGTTACGCCACGAGGAGCCCAACCAGAGAATCCAGAATACTGACATGACGACGAAGAACGGTTCCCAGAATGTGACCCGGGCCGCCCGGCTCCTGCTGGCGCTCGGCGATGCCGGCGGCAAGGGGCTGCCGCTGTCGGCGCTCGCCGCCATCGCGGGCGACGCCAAGCCTGCCGTGCATCGCGCGTTGATGTCCCTGCTGGAAACGGGCTTCGTCGTTCAGAACGGCCGCCGCGGCAATTATTTGCTGGGGCCGACGATCTATGCGCTGGCGCACAGGACGCCGTCGATATCGGACATCGTCGCCGGCATGCGGCCCAAGCTGCTCGAGATTACCGCGACGACAGGCCTGTCGTCATTTCTCATGATGCGCGCCGGCCTCGATACGGTGTGCATCGACATGCAGCCGGGCCGCATCCTGGCGCCGGCCATGGTCGAGGGAATCGGCGGGCGGGTGCCTCTCGGCGTCGGCGTGGCCGGCATCGTGTTGCTAGCCCACATGGACGAGGGCCAGCGCGACTATACGCTGTCGGCAAATCGAGGGGCACTCGACAGCCACGGCCTGACGGCCGAGCAGATTCGCCTTGAGATCGAAGCCTATGCCGCGAAGGGCTACGCGATCGGCAGCCGCAGGGGACAGAATTTCGCAAACCTGTCGGTGGCCTTTCCGGCGCGGGGCCCCTCGATGGCCCGGATCGATGCCGCGGTGTCGGTGCTCGCGCCCGAAAGCGCGGCCGAGGGCGGCGCGATGTCGGAATACGCCGCCCGCATCGCCACGATCCTCCATGATGGTGCGCCTGCGTGATGATGGCGCTCGCCCACGGGACTGGATGAGCGATGGGCCGTTCGATCGCAGAGCATGCCAACAGGATGCGCGTCGCGATCGAATCGGGTGAGGCTGCCCGTTCTTTGGTTGTCGCTTCCTGGCGCCGTTGCGCCGAGGTCTACCGGCTCGACCCCGCGAGCAGCCAGCCGCGCGAGGCAGTCTCGGCTTCGGAATTGCGCGACGCCATCGAGCGCGCGAGCGATTTCCTCGTCTCCTGCGACGGTGCCGTCGATCGTTTGCGACACACCTTCGCCGGGTCCCGCGCCTGTATCCTGATCACAGGGGCGGATGGCGTTCCGGTGATCTGGTCAGGCCAGGACGCGGATGCGGAGAGCCTGCGGGCGTGGGGTCTGTGGCCGGGCTTCGACTGGTGCGAGGAGCGCGGCGGAACCAACGGCATCGGCACCTGCCTGGTCGAGCGGCGGCCGGTCAGTATCCACGGCGAGGATCATTTCTATCCGCAGTCGTTCGACATCGGCTGCTCGGCCGCGCCGCTTTTCGACCATGAAGGCAATCTCGCCGGCGCCCTCAATGTTACGCTCTATGGCCGGACGGCCGGCAGTGTCCTGCCGGGGTTGGCGCTCGCCGCCGTCGTCGATGCCGCCCGCCAGATGGAGGCCGACCATTTCCATCGGGTCTTCGCGCGGTGCCGTATCCTGTCGTTCCCGGGCAGCCGGTCCGGGTCCGCGCTGCTGGCGGTAGATGAGGACGACGTCGTGGTGGGCGCGACCCGTGTCGCGCGCGCGATGTTCGACTTCGGCGACGACGAATTGCGGCGGGGCGTCTGCGCCAGCGATCTCGTCGAGGGCGCGGCGGATGGGCTTGCCCGCGCCGAGCGGGCCGTCATCCGCCGCACGCTGGTGCGCCTCAACGGCAATGTCTCCGCTTCAGCCAGCGCTCTCGACGTCAGCCGGGCGACGCTCAAGCGCAAGATCAGGCAGCACGGGCTGGGCCGCCGGCGCTGAGCCGCGACGCGTCGGCGATATGGCGAGCAAAGTGGCTCGCGCGTGAGCCATTTGCGGGTTGCGTCCGGCGGCAGCCGGCTGAACGCAGTCACTTCGGGCGCTACAGACTTGATGGCGAATGCCATCGATGGAGGAACCCGGCATGACATCAGCCCGCACGCGTACGGACCGCTTTTCCGACACCCCGATTGACTACCGCAACTATGTCGACGGCACTTTCCTTCCGTCCGGCAACGAGCGCATAGACGTTCTCAGTCCGGCGAATGGAGCCGTTCTCGGACGCATTCCCGACAGCGACGCCGCGACGGTCGATGCCGCCGTGGCTGCCGCGCGACGCGCCCAGCCGGGCTGGGAGAAGCTGCCTGCGATCCAGCGCGCCGGATATCTGCGACAGATCTCCGCAAAACTGCGCGAGCACCGCCTCGAACTGGCGGACATTATCGTCAAGGAACAGGGCAAGATCCGCGAACTGGCGCAGGTCGAGGTCGACTTTACCGCCGACTACATCGACTACATGGCCGAATGGGCGCGCCGCCTCGAAGGCGAGGTGCTGACCAGCGACAGGCCGAACGAGACGATGCTGCTGCTGCGCAAGCCCGTCGGCGTAGTCGCAGGCATCCTGCCATGGAACTTTCCCTTCTTCCTGATCGCGCGGAAGCTCGCCCCGGCCCTCGTCACCGGCAACACGATCGTGATCAAGCCGAGCGAGGAAACGCCGATCAACGCTTACGTGTTCGCCGAGCTGGTCGCGGAGACCGACCTGCCGAAGGGCGTGTTCAACCTCGTCGGCGGGCGCGGCCGCACCTCCGGTGAGGCGCTGGCCTCGCATCCGGGGATCGACCTGATCACCTTCACGGGCAGCGTCGCCACGGGCTCGCACATCATGCAGCTTGCCGGCAAGAACCTGACGCGCGTGAACCTTGAACTCGGCGGCAAGGCGCCGGCGATCGTGATGGCCGATGCCGATCTCGATCTGGCGGCGCAGGCGATCTACCAGTCGCGCGTCATCAATACCGGTCAGGTCTGCAACTGCGCAGAGCGCGTCTACGTCGAGCGCTCGGTGCACGATGCCTTCGTTGCCCGCATGAAGGGACTGTTGGAATCCACCCGCTACGGCGATCCGTCGACCGAAGAGGGCCTTCATATGGGGCCGCTGGTGAACCAGGCCGGCCTGGATAAGGTCGTCAAGGCCGTGGAACTGGCGAAGAGCCAGGGCGCCACGGTCGTCACCGGCGGCAAGGTGGCGGACCGGTCGAGCGGGTATCATTACGAGCCGACCCTGATCACCGGCGCGACCGCCAATATGGACATAATGCGGCGCGAGACGTTCGGCCCGGTGCTGCCGGTGCAGGCGGTCGACAGCCTCGACGAGGCGATCGCGCTCGCCAACGATTCCGAATACGGGCTGACCTCGTCGATCTACACCAGTAATCTCGGCGCAGCCATGCAGGCCTGCCGCGAGCTCAAGTTCGGCGAGACCTATGTCAATCGCGAGAACTTCGAGGCGATGCAGGGATTCCATGCCGGTCGCCGCAAGTCGGGCATCGGCGGCGCCGACGGCAAGCACGGCCTCTACGAGTTCACCGAAACCCACGTGATCTACATTCAGGCATGAAGGCCTGACTGATCGCCATGCAGCACGGTTGTCCGCCGGATTTCGATCCGGTGGACGCCGTGCTGCCGCTATCCTTCGAGACGGCGGCGGTTCAGGCTGCGTGGTCGAAACGCGACAGGGCGAACGCGCGGGCGACAGGCGGCGTGGTATCGAGCGCGATGTTGGCGGCAATCTCTCCATAGGCCGGTGCGAGCTTGAACCCATGGCCTGAAAGACCAACCATGTGGATGATGCGGCTCGTTGGATGCTGGCGGTCGATCAGGGGCGCCTTATCCGGCGTGTAGCCTTCATAATAGGTGTATCCGCGCGAGGCTTCGGGGCGGAGCCCCGGAAAGCGGCCGGGGATCTCGGCGGCCACCTTCCTGAAATAGTCGTCCGAAACATCGTGGCGGCTTGCCGCGAAATTCGCCGCCACTTCATCGTCGTCGCCGCGATAGTCTGCGAGGCCGTCCGAGAAGTACTTCACGATATGGCTGTCGGGCATGGGCTGCACGCCGTAGATCATGACGTTGCCGCGCATGACCATGGCCGGCGGAAACGAAGCGCCGGCATGCGTGCTGTCCAGGCTGACATGATGCGTTTGCAGAACCGGCCTGACCGTCAGCCTGGCCGATGGCAGCAGTTTCTTGGCCCAAGGGCCGGTCGCGACGATCACATGGTCGAAACGCTGCTCGCCCTCGGCCGTCGAAATGACCGCCTTGGCGCCGTCTTCTTCGACGGACGTCACGGTCGTCCAGTCGTGCAGCCGGGCTCCCAGCGCCTTTGCGGCCATCGCGGCCCGCGCGATGGACTCATTCGAGCGCACGATGCCTCCCATCGGGTCGAGGATTGCGACATCCGTCTCGCCGATGGCCCCGTACTGGGGATACTTTCGGGCCATGTCTCGCCGGTCGAGCACCGAGCATGGAAGCCCCCGCTTCTCCGCACTGTCGATCATGGAGGCAAGCCATCCGACGCTTCGGTCCCCGATGGTCAGCGCGCCATAGGTGTCGAGCAGGCTCGTTCCCGCCTGCTGGCCCAGCTCAAGGAACAGCTCCCGGGCGCGCAGCAACAGGTCGGTGTAGATTGAGCCTTCGCCGTAGAGAACGCGAAACAGCCGCGTTTCGCCCGCCGAGGCGCCACGATCGTGGCCGATCGAGAACTGCTCGAAGCCGGTCACCTGCGCGCCGCGCCGCGCCAGCGCAAGCGCCGCGAACATGCCGGCCGCCCCCAATCCGACGACGCCAACCCGAACCGCTCCCATACCGAGAATCCTCTTTGTGCTATAAAACTATTGATTTAATCGTATGTTTGAATTTCTATTGTGGCAAGCGCTCCTTTGGCCATGCTGGCAACGGCACAGCCCGGTTCGGCCCGATGACGATGCACACCCGCCCGGCATCCCGCTCAGTACCTCCGCTGCCGTCATTGCGCCCGATTTTGGGCGACTGGGTAAGGAATTGGCCCGCGTTCATGGCCGGACGGCAAAGGCCAAACGTCCTCTGGAGTCGCTATTGCAATTGATTTAAGCATGTGTTTAAAATGCCCACATGCGAAGCAACCGCTCTTGCGCGCGAACTCCGATCTGAGCCACCAAGGAGGCATTCCATGAAGTCCCATATGATGTTGCATCGCAGGACCGTTCTGGCCGGTCTGATCGCGACGTCCCTGACGCCCTATTTCGTCGCCGTGGCCAGGGCCACCGAGGCGCAGCGTGGCGGAACGGTAACGTTCGTCGCCTGGCCGGGCGCCACGGTGCTCAACGCTGCGGTCACCACGGCCGGACCCAGCACGCTGGTTTCCAGCAAGTTGTTCGACGGCCTGCTCGACTACGATTTCGGCTTCGTTCCGCGCCCGCAGCTCGCCGAGAGCTGGGAGGTTTCCGAGGACGGCCTGCGGATGACCTTCCGTCTTCGTCCTGACGTCAAGTGGCACGATGGCGCGCCCCTTACCGCCGCCGACGTGAAGTATTCCATGATGGAAGTCTGGAAGGTTCACAACGCGCGCGGCCGCAACGTGTTTGCCGAAGTGACCGACGTGGAGACGCCCGACGACCTCACGGTGGTCTTCGTCATGTCGCGCCCGTCCCCGGTCATCATCAAGGCGCTGAGCGCGATGGACAGTCCGGTTCTGCCGGCTCACCTCTACGAGGGGACCGACCCGCTGACCAACCCGCACAACACCGCGCCGGTCGGCACTGGTCCGTTCAAGTTCGTGTCCTTCGTGCCGGACGAGAGCGTGGTGCTCGAGCGCTTCGACGGCTACTGGCAGCAGGATCGCCCCTATCTCGACCGCATGATCATTCGCTACATCGGTGACGGTGCGACCCGCACCGCGATGCTGGAAACCGGCGAGGCGGACCTCGTCGCGTCCAACGGCATCCCGTCGCTGGAGATCGACCGGTTCCGCAGCATGGACGGTTTCGAGGTCAATCCGGACGGGTACGAGAACGTCTGCATCGTCTGCCAGCTCGATTTCAATCTGGATGTGCCCGAGCTCCAGGATCCGCGCGTGCGCAAGGCAATCGCCATGGTCATCGACAAGGAATGGCTGGTGCGCAACGTGTTCTTCGGGCTGGGCGTTCCGGCTACCGGCCCGATCCATCATCAGGTGGCCGAGTACTACACGACCGACGGTGTGCCTTCCTATCCGCTGGACCTGGCCGCAGCCGAGGCTCTACTGGACGAGGCCGGGTTCCCGCGCAAGGCCGATGGCGTGCGCCTGGAGCTCAGCATCGATCCGCAGGCATTCGGCGAAGAGCCGCTGCGCGCGGCCGAGTATCTGCGCGAGCAGCTCCGCACGGTCGGCATCACCCTCACGGTGCGCAACCAGGACTTCGCCACCTATGTGAAGCGCGTCTATACGGACAGGGACTTCCAGCTCAACATATTCGTCGCCGGCGCCGGTGCCGATCCGACCATCGGTACGCAGCGCTTCTACTGGTCGAAGGCGTTCCAGCCGGGCGTGTCGTTCTCCAATTCCACGCACTACTCGAATCCGCGCGTCGACGAACTGCTCGAGGCCACGCAGGTGGAGATGGATCCGGAGCGCCGCCGCGAACAGTTCGCGGAGTTCCAGAAGCTGGTGATGGAGGACCTGCCCACGGTTCCGCTGGTATCCACCATCCGCGTGACCGTCGCCAATGCCGAGGTTCGCGACTACGTCTCGGGAGCAATCGGCGTGTTCGGCGGAATGGCCAACGCGTGGCGGGCCTGATGCAGCCCGGGCAAGGCAATGACGAGCAGGGGGAGGGCGTATCGCCCTTCCTTGCGATTCTAGGATCGCCTGCCGCCCGCTTCCTCTACCGCCGCCTCTCCCAGGCGGTGGTGGTCATGCTGGTGGTTGTCGTCGGAAGCTTTGTCCTGCTGCAGTTCGCTCCCGGCGACATGGTTGACGTGCTCGCCGGAGAGGCCGATCTCACGGCCGAACAGATGGCGGACCTGCGCGCCCGGTATGGTCTCGACCAACCCTGGCCGGTGCAGTTGCTGGCCTATATGGGGCGTCTGGCGTCGTTCGATCTGGGTTACTCGCCCAAGCTTGCCGCGCCGGTACTGGACGTATTGTTGCAGCGAATGCCGGTAACCCTGACGCTGGTGGCGCTTTCGGTGGTCATTTCGCTTTCCGTCGGTTCGTTCCTCGGCGTCATGGCTGCACGCCGCGCCGGCTCGCTGCTCGACATGACCATCTCGACTGCGACCCTCATTCTCTATGCGACGCCAGGCTTCGTCGTCGCGCTCGGGCTGATCTTCTTCCTCTCGGTGAAGATGCGCTGGCTTCCGACCGCCGGTCTCACGACCGTCGGAGCCGACCTTCGCGGGATGGCCTGGCTTGTCGATGTCGCTAGACATCTGGTGATGCCGGTGCTGGCGCTGTGCACGTCCTACATGGCCATCTATGCGCGTCTCTGCCGCGCCACGATGCTCGAGATCACCTCCCTCGACTATATCCGCACGGCCTGGGCGAAGGGCCTCCCTGAACGCCGCGTCATCTTCACCCACGCTTTCCGCAACGCGCTGCTGCCTCTGGTGACGATGGCCGGGCTTCAGGTGAGCGCGCTTCTCGGCGGGGCGGTGGTCGTCGAGACCCTTTTCGGCCTTCAGGGCATGGGCCGCACCGCCTTCGACGCGGTGATGGAGCGGGATGTGAACATGCTTCTGGGTGTTCTGTTCGTCTGCTCGTTCGCGGTCGTGATCGTCAATATCTGCATCGACCTGCTGTATGTCTGGCTCGATCCACGCGTGAAGGTCGCCGCATGACCGTTCGCCGCTCCTCCCTCTTTCTGGGGCGTATCCTCCGGCGTCCCAGCGGCGCGCTTGCGGCTGCCATCCTCCTCGCGGTGTTCCTCATGGCCATACTGGCGAGCGTCATCGCACCGCAAGGACCCTGGGTGCTTGGCGGGGACGTCAGGCTCTGGCCGGGCCAGAACCCTGCCTTTCCTCTCGGCACCGACAATTTTGGCCGCGATCTGCTGGCGGGCGTGCTGTACGGAGCGCGCGTGTCCCTGATGGTCGGCATCGGCGCCGCTTCCATTGCGGCGTCGGTTGGCGTCGTGGTGGGTGCCGTCGCCGGCTACTATGGCGGCGTCCTGGACGACATTTTGATGCGGCTGACCGATGCCGTTCAGACCATCCCGTCCTTCCTCGCGGCGATCGCTATCGTCGGTGTGGTCGAGCCCAGCCTGACCTCCATCATCGCCGCAGTAGCCATCGTCGAGTGGCCGATGATCGCGCGGCTTGTCCGCAGCGAGGTTCTCAAGATCAAGGGGCAGGACTTCGTCGCTGCCTGCAGGATCGGCGGAACCTCCGACCTGTCGATCATTTTCCGCCAGGTCCTTCCCAACTGCATGTCCCCCGTCATCGTCGCCACCTCGCTGATCGTCGGCACGGCCATCCTGACCGAAGCGGGCCTTGCCTTCCTCGGCCTTGGCGATCCGAACGCCATGAGCTGGGGCACCATCATCGGCAGCGGCCGCAGCACCATTCGTTCGGCCTGGTACATCGTCGCCGTGCCTTCCTTCGCAATCCTGTTCACGGTGCTCGCGCTCAATTTGATGAGCGACGCGCTGAACGACGCGCTCAATCCCAGACTCAACCAGTCATGACCGCAAGCTCCAGCACCGCCGATAGCATCGCACCCGCCGTCGCTCCCGGGAACGGCCCGCTTCTATCCGTGCGAGACCTGCGCGTCAGCTTCGGCCGCGGCGACAGGGCGCGGCAGGTTCTGAACGGCGTGTCCTTCTCGGTCGATCCGGGCGAGACGGTGGCGCTGGTGGGCGAATCCGGCTCGGGCAAGAGCGTGACGGCGATGTCGATCATGCGGCTCCTGCGCATGCCCGACCTTCGCACGAGTGGTTCGGCGACATTCGCCGGAACCGATCTGCTCGGTCTTTCCGAAGCGCAGATGCGGAAGATACGTGGCGACCGCATCGCCATGATCTTCCAGGAGCCGATGACCAGCCTCAACCCGGTGCTGACCGTCGGGGCGCAGATTGCCGAAACGCTTCAATGGCACCGCGGGATCAGCCGCTCGGCCGCGCTTGAAGAGGCGCGCCGCCTGCTCGAACGCGTCCGCATCCCGGCAGCCGCCAGCCGCGTCCAGGACTATCCGCACCAGTTCTCGGGCGGCATGCGCCAACGTGTCATGATTGCCATGGCGCTCGCGTGCAATCCGGCGCTGCTCATCGCCGACGAGCCCACCACCGCTCTTGACGTGACGATCCAGGCGCAGATCCTCGATATCATCCGGGAGATCAAATCCGAGACGGGCATGTCCGTTCTGTTCATCACCCATGACATGGGCGTGGTGGCGGAAGTCTCCGATCGCACCGTGGTGATGTACCGGGGCGATATTGTGGAGCAGGGGGCGACGGCGCAGATTTTCGCGGCGCCGGAACGCCCCTACACCAGGGCGCTGCTTTCGGCCGTGCCGGAGCTCGGCGCGATGCGCGACCTGGCGGTCCCCGAAAGATTTTCGATCGTCGACAAGACGACCGGCACGGTCACTCCAGCCCGGCCTCTGACCCCACCCTCCGACAACGCCAGCGGGCCCGCGCTGGAAGTGAAGGGGCTTACGACCCGGTTCGACATTCGCGGCGCGATGGGCGTCGTGGTCGGGCGGGTCCATGCGGTCGAAAACGTCTCCTTCGTCGTAGAGCGCGGGGAAACGCTGGCCCTGGTTGGTGAATCGGGGTGCGGAAAGTCGACGCTCGGCCGCTCGATACTGGGCGTCGCAGAGCCGCTCTCGGGAGAGATCATCGTCAACGGGCACTCGGTCGGAATTCGCGGCTCGCGCCGCAGACCTGCCGCCAGCCACGGCATGCAGATGATCTTTCAGGATCCCTACGGAAGCCTCAATCCGCGTGTCCGGGTCGGAGACGCCATTGCCGAACCAGTGCTGAACCAGGGCAGGCTGAACCGCGCCCAGGCCAGGCAGCGCGCGGTCGATCTTCTCTTGCAGGTGGGGCTGGATGCGGACATGGCCGACCGGCTGCCGCACGAGTTTTCAGGCGGGCAGCGCCAGCGCGTCTGCATCGCACGCGCGCTGGCGACAAATCCGTCGCTTATCGTGGCCGACGAGGCCGTTTCGGCGCTTGACGTTTCGGTCAAGGCGCAGATCGCCAACCTCATGCTGGACCTTCAGGAAGAGCACGGGCTCTCCTATTTGTTCATTTCCCACGACATGGCCGTCGTGGAACGTCTCAGCCATAAGGTGGCGGTCATGCATCTCGGCGAGATCGTCGAGATCGGCCCGCGCCAGGCGGTCTTCAACAATCCGCGCCATCCCTATACGCAACGCCTTTTGTCGGCCGTGCCGGTGGCCGACCCGGCGCGCCGGCGCGCGCACGGCAGCCAGCAGGACGCAGAGATCAGGAGCCCGGTGCGCGGGCGGAACTACGTGCCGCCGGTCCGCCAGTACCTCGCCATGGGCGAGGGGCATTTCGTTCAGCAATGGGACGAGGACTGGGAACGCCGCGGCTGACGTTTCCTGGCCGGGTCAATGGACGAAGCCGTTGATCGAAAAGTCGATGATCCGCTCCAGCACGGCCGCATTGTCATCGATCGGTGCGTCGCTGCGGGTCATGGTCAGCAGGCGCTTCGAGCGGGGATCGAGGTCGTTGAGCACATGCATCGTCGCGCCGCGTACCAGTTCGTAACGCCAGATGATCTCGGAGCGGTCCATGGTCGGAACCGCGCTGACGAGCGCGTCGATGAAGCGGTGATGGACGCTGTTGTCGAACTGCTCCGCCAGCCAGGGATTGATCGGGTCGTCGGGCGTGCTGCGGGCATGGCTGAGAAGGCGAATAATGGTGCGGCCGCCGTCGCTGTCGCGCCCGGCTTCCACCAGCGGCCGGATCAGTGCGTCGAGAACGCTGTGCAGCCCCGGCGCCTGCGGCGAACTGCTCTCGATCGCGTGCTTGAGCAACTCGATTCGCCGGGAATAGACGGGAGTGACGACGGTGAACATCACCTCCCTGACGAGATATTCCTTCGAGCCGAAATGATAGTTCACCGAGGCGACGTTGGTGTCGCTTTCCTGGCTGATATCGCGGATGGTGGTGCTCTGGATGCCGCGCTGGGCCATCAGGCGGATGGCCGCCTTCAGGATGTTCTCGCGCGAAGGGTGGTCACTGTTGCGTGCAGACGGTCCGAGCACGGCTTCGCGACTAAGGTCCATCGGGAATCTGGCTCCGTGTTTCAAAGAGAGTCGGCAAGTCCGAGGCCGATATCTAACACATGTTTAAATTGGGATGCACCATGAAGTCGTACCCGTCGCTCTCGCATTGGGGGGCATTCACAGCCAAGGTCGAACAGGGGCGGCTGGTCGGGGTCGAGCCGTTCGTGCGCGACCCGCATCCATCGCGGTTCAACGAAGCCTGGCTGGACATGGCGGCATCGCCTTTGCGCGTCGCGAGACCGGTGGTTCGCAAGGGCTGGCTGGCTGGCGACGGCGGCGCCGGGCGCGGCGAGGATGCTTTCGTCGCCGTGCCTTGGGACGAGGCGCTCGATCTCGTCGCGGGCAAGCTCAGGACCACGATGGACGAGCACGGCATCGGCGCCGTGTTCGGCGGTTCCTATGGCTGGTCCAGCGCCGGGCGTATCCACCACGCGCGCACGCTGGTTCATCGTTTTTTGGGAACGCTCGGTCCGTTCACCAGCCAGACCACCAACTACAGTTTCGGCGCGGCCATGCTGTTCCTGCCCTGGGTGCTGGGCACGCACAGGGCGGTGAGCTCGGTGCAGACGACGTGGCAGTCGATCGCCCGCAACGCGGACGTCGTGCTGGCCTTCGGCGGCATCCCTGCCAAGAATTATGAACTGGTGTCGGGTGGTGTCGCGCAGCACAGATACGAAGACGTGCTCGACGAGTTGCGCGCGTCCGATGTGCGCGTGGTGAACATTTCCCCGTTCCGCGGCGATATCGATGGACGACTGCCGCACGACTGGATCGCGCCGCGTCCGAACACCGATACCGCGCTGCTGCTCGCACTGTGCCATCATCTGGCGAGCCGGAACCTGCACGACCGGAATTTCCTGAACCGCTATTGCGACGGCTACGACGAGTTCGAGAGCTACCTTCTGGGCGTTGCGGACGGTGTGCCCAAGACCGCCGAATGGGCGGCCGGGATCACCGGTCTGGAGGCTGCCCGGATCGAGCAGCTGGCGGCCTCGCTGGTCGGCAGGCGCGTCATGATCACCGCCACCTGGAGCCTGCAGCGCGCGCGTCATGGCGAGCAGCCTTATTGGGCGATCATTACCCTTGCCGCCATGCTGGGCCAGATCGGCCTTGCCGGCGGCGGCTTCGGCTTCGGGCACGGTTCCTCGGCGGGCATGGGCAACCCCGACTTCAACGCGCCCCTGTTCGGTCTGGCGCGCGACGACCTCAAGGCCGGCGTTTCGATCCCGGTCGCCCGGGTTGCCGACCTGCTTCTCAATCCGGGCGAAACGGTGCGGGTGAGCGGCAAGACGCTTCGCTATCCCGATATCCGGCTGGTGTACTGGGCCGGTGGCAACCCGTTCCATCACCATCAGGATCTCAACCGCCTGCGCGAGGCCTTCCGGCGGCCGGAAACGATCGTCGTGCACGAACAGTACTGGACCGCGACCGCGCGCCACGCCGACATCGTCCTGCCGGCATCGATACCGCTGGAGCGCAACGACATCGGGGGCTCGTCGCGCGAACGCTACATCTTCGCGATGCACAAGGCATGCGAACCTTTCGCCGAGGCGCGCGACGACTACGACATCTTCGCCGATCTTGCGCGGCGTCTCGGCACCTGGGACGAATTCACCGAGGGGCGCGACGAGGCCGACTGGCTGCGCTGGAGCTGGCAAAACACGACCGAAGCGCTGGCGCGCCGGGGCATTTCCGCCCCGTCCTTCGACGAATTCTGGAGCAAGGGCCATTTCGAGATGCCCGATCCGGAGGCCGATTTCATCCTGCTTGAGCGCTTTCGGGACGATCCTGAGACCAATCCGCTGCCCACGCCTTCCGGCCGCATACAGATCGTCAGCCACGCACTGCGGGACGCATGCGGCGAGGAGCAGCCGGGTCACGCGGCATGGCTCGATCCGGAGGAATGGCTTGGCTCGCCGCGAGCGGCAGACCATCCGCTGCATCTGCTGACCCCGCAACCGGCCAGGCATCTGCACGGCCAGCTCGATGCCAGCGCCTTCAACCGAGCCGGCAAGCATCGTGACCGCGAGTATGTGACGATCCATGCCGGCGACGCTGCCTCACGCGGCATCCGGCAGGACGACATCGTGCGGCTGTTCAACGATCGGGGTTCGTGTCTGGCGGCTGCCAATGTCACGGATACCATCATGCCGGGCGTCGTCGCCCTGCCGACGGGCGCGGCCTTCGATCCCGATGGGACCATGGACCGCAACTCCAATCCCAACCTGCTGACGCGCGATGTCGGTAGTTCGGAAATCGGCCAGGGCTGCTCTGCGCAAAGCTGCCTGGTTGAGGTCGAGCTTTTCATCGGCGAGTTGCCGAAGCTGACGGTCTACGACCCGCCGGCCATCGAATGATGGCGGCATAGCGAACCGCGAATCTTCGAGGGCCCCTACCGCCGGACCCCGCCGGCGGCACCTCCTCTTGCATCGGCAATACATATGTTTTAATCATATGTTTGATACAGGAGATAAATGCCATGTCGCTAGAGGCCATCCCCCGCTTGCCCCTCGGCTTTCTGCCGACTCCCGTCGAGCCGCTGGACAAGCTGGGAAGCGCGCTCGGCATCAATCTTTCAGTGAAGCGGGACGACTTCACCGGCTTCGGCGGCGGCGGCAACAAGGTACGCAAGCTCGAGTTCCTGATGGCGGATGCGGTTTCGCTGGGTACCAAGGTTCTCATCACCACAGGCGGCCACCAGTCCAACCACGCGCGCATGGTGGCTGCCGCCGCCTCGCGCTTCGACATGAAGGCCGTGCTCGTCCTGCGAGGCAATACACCCAGCAACTACCAGGGCAATCTGCTGCTCGATCGGCTGTTTGGCGCGACGATCGAGTTCCTCGATCCGGATGCCTATTTCGCCGAGATCGGGCCGCGCATGCAGGGACATGCCGATGCCGCGCTGGCAAGGGGCGAGACGCCCTACATCATGCCGGTCGGCGGGGCGACGCCGCTCGGTGCGCTGGGCTACGTGCAGGCCGTGAAGGAGATGGCAGAGCAATATCAACGGGCAGGGCGCAGGGCTCCTGATGTCATTGCCACGGCGGTCGGCTCCGGCGGCACGCTGGCAGGCCTGGTGATCGGCACGCATATCTACTGGCCACAGACCCGCGTGGTCGGCATCGCCGTCTCCGGCAGCGCCGTGCCGTTTACGGAGCGCTGCGCGGTCATGGCGACTGCAGGCGGGGAGTTGATCGATGTCGGCCGCAAATGGAGCGCCGACGACATCTGGATCGAGACCGACTATGTCGGCTCCGCCTACGGCGTGCCCAGCCCTCAGGGCAATGCCGCCATCGGCGAGCTCGCCAGCACCGAGGCGCTGCTGCTCGATCCCGTATATACGGGCAAGGGCATGGCCGGGCTGATGGATATCGTTCGCAAGGGCAAGATCGCGCCCGGCTCGGATGTGCTGTTCCTTCACACCGGCGGTTCGCCCGCACTCTACCCCTTTGCGAACATACTCACGGAGGGGTGAGCCGAGATCCGGCACACCGGCGTCAATAGCTCGACCGTACAGGCGCCCGGGCTTTCCTCGTCTTTCGTTTTTCGCTAGGTTCACGAAAAACGAAAGGGGGAGGACGCTTGGATGTACCTGTCGCCGCGGCACGCCGAAATCGTCCAGATGGCAAAGGACAACGGGCGCGTGCTCGTCGATGATCTCGCCACGCATTTCAACGTGACGCCGCAGACGATCCGCAAGGATCTCAACGACCTGTGCGACCAGCGGCTGTTGACGCGCATCCATGGGGGGGCGCTGTTTCCATCCGGCATCGAGAACATGCAGTACGAGGCCCGGCGCAAGATCGCGGCCGGCGAGAAGGAGGCGATCGGGCGCGCCGCCGCCAGGCTGATCCCCGACCATGCGTCGCTCTTCGTCAATATCGGCACGACCACCGAAGCCGTCTCCAGCGCGCTGCTGGACCATGAAGGGCTCATGGTGATCACCAACAACATCAATGTTGCCAACAGGATGCGGGTCTATCCCTCGTTCGAGGTGGTGATCGCGGGCGGCGTGGTGCGCGGGTCCGACGGCGGCATCGTCGGCGAGGCTGCGGTCGATTTCATCCGCCAGTTCAAGGTCGACTACGCGGTCATCGGTGCATCGGCGATAGACCAGGACGGCGCGCTGCTCGATTTCGATTTTCGCGAGGTCAAGGTCGCGCAGGCGATCATCGCCAACGCGCGCCATGTCATCCTCGTCGCCGATTCCACCAAGTTCGAGCGGACCGCTCCGGTGCGCATCGGCCATCTTTCGCAGGTCGACACCTTCATCACCGATGAATGCACGATCGATGGCTTGCGGACGATCTGCCACGATTCGGAAGTCCAGCTCGTCGAAACCTCCCGCTCGTAAACGGCGCGGCTGCCGCGCGCCTGTTTTCCTTTGACACTCGTTATAAGTTCGCAATAATCCCGTTCAAGCTCCTTGACGATACGAATGACGCCTGCGGGCGGCGCAGGAGGAATGATTGGACGACGCTCCGATCCTTGACATCTTTGTCATCGGCGGTGGCATCAACGGCTGCGGCATCGCGCGCGACGCCGCGGGGCGCGGCTATTCCGTCCATCTCGCCGAGATGAACGACCTTGCCAGCGGCACGTCGTCGGGCTCGACCAAACTCATTCACGGCGGCCTGCGCTATCTGGAGCACTACGAATTTCGGCTGGTTCGCGAATCCCTGATGGAGCGCGAGATCATCTGGAAAAACGCGCCGCACATCGTGTGGCCTTTGCGCTTTGTGCTGCCGCATCACAAGGGGCTGCGCCCGGCCTGGCTGCTACGGCTGGGACTGTTCCTCTACGACCATCTCGGCGGCCGCAAGCTGTTGCCCAAGACGCGCACACTCGACATGACGCGCGATCCGGCCGGCAAGCCGCTGAAGAAACTGTTTTCCCGCGCGTTCGAATATTCCGACTGCTGGGTCAACGATGCCCGCTTCGTCGTGCTCAACGCGCGCGACGCGGCCGACCGTGGCGCCGTCATCGAGACGCGTTCCCGCGTCGTCAGCGCAAGGCGCGAGAACGGTGCGTGGACCGTCGGCGTGCTCGACACGCGCACGCAGCGCACCCGCACGGTGCGGGCGCGGCTGCTGGTCAACGCGGCCGGGCCCTGGGTCGACGACGTGCTGTCGGGCGCCGCCGGCCAGAACGAGGTCCACAACGTCCGGCTGGTCCAGGGCAGTCACATCGTCATCGCCAGGAAGTTCGACGATCCGCGTGCCTATTTCTTCCAGAACGCCGACGGGCGCATCATCTTCGCCATCCCGTATGAGGACGATTTCACGCTGATCGGGACGACCGACCGCGACTTTGACGGAGACCCCGGCGCAGTCAGGATCAGCGACCAGGAGATCGACTACCTCTGCGCTGCGGCCAGCGAGTATTTTGCCGAGCCGGTGAAGCGTTCCGACATCGTCTGGACCTATGCCGCTGTGCGCCCCCTCTATGACGACGGCGCGTCGAAGGCGCAGGAGGCCACCCGCGACTACGTGCTGAAGGTGGAGGGCGGCGAGGATGAGCCGAGGCTGGTCAACGTCTTTGGCGGTAAGATCACCACCTATCGACGCCTGTCCGAGCACGTGATGGAAAAGGTGGAAGGCGTGCTTGGCGCCAAGGGAGCGCGTTGGACCGCGGGCGCAGCGCTGCCGGGCGGCGAGTTCGAGGCCACCGGCTTCGACGCCGAGGTGGCGCGGTTGCGCGCCGATTACGGGTTCCTCGATGAAAGGCATGCGCGCCGTCTGGTCCGTCTTTACGGCACAAGGGCGCGGCGCATCCTCGGCCAGGCTAAAGCGCCGTCCGATCTCGGTCGCAACTTCGGCGCCGACCTCTACGAGGCCGAGGTTCGATACCTGATCGAGCACGAATGGGCGCTGACGGCCGAAGATGTCCTCTGGCGCCGGACCAAGCGCGGCCTGCGGCTCAGCGAGGAGGAGGCAGCAGGACTGGAGGAATTCATGCACGGCACCGCGGACCGCGATATGAATCGGGCGGCCGGATAGCTACCCGGGCGAAGGAGCGGGGAGGGCGAATTGCCGCCCGGGAGGAGGAGACATGAGTGGATACGTGCTGGCGATCGACCAGGGCACCACATCGAGCCGGGCGATCGTCTTCGACGGCGGCATGAAGGTCGTCGCGTTCGGCCAGAAGGAATTCGCGCAGCATTATCCCGCTTCCGGCTGGGTCGAGCACGATCCTGAGGAAATCTGGTCGTCGGTGGTCTGGTCGGTGAAGACGGCGCTGAAGAAGGCCGGGCTGCAGGCCGGCGACATGGCTGCCATCGGCATCACCAACCAGCGCGAGACCGTGGTCGTCTGGGACAAGGCCACGGCCGAGCCGATACACAACGCAATCGTCTGGCAGGACCGCCGCACCGCGCCGATGTGCGAAAAGCTGAAGAAGCAGGGGCTGGAGCAGAAATTCTCGCGCAAGACGGGACTGCTGCTCGATCCCTATTTCTCCGGCACCAAGATCGCCTGGCTGCTGGACAATGTGAAAGGCGCGCGCAGGCGCGCCGAGAAGGGCGAGTTGCTGGCCGGCACCATCGACTCTTTTCTGATCTGGCGGCTGACGGGCGGCAGGTCGCACGCCACCGACGCCACCAACGCCTCGCGAACGCTTGTCTACAACATCGAGAAAAACGAGTGGGACGCCGAGCTGTTGAAGCTGCTGCGCATCCCCGCAGCCATGCTGCCCGAGGTGAAGGACTGCACCGCCGATTTCGGCGTGACCGAGAAGAAGCTGTTCGGGGCCGAGCTGCCGATCCTCGGCGTTGCCGGCGACCAGCAGGCCGCGACCATCGGGCAGGCCTGTTTCGAGCCGGGCATGATGAAGTCGACCTACGGCACGGGATGTTTCGCCGTGCTCAACACCGGCGACAGGCTGGTGCGCTCGAAGAACAAGCTGCTGACCACCATTGCCTACCGGCTTGACGGCAGGACGACATACGCGCTGGAAGGGTCGATCTTCATCGCCGGTGCGGCGGTGCAGTGGCTGCGCGACGGGATCGGGGTAATCGGCAAGGCGGCCGAAAGCGGCAAGCTCGCCGCCGAGGCCGACGAGATGCAGGACGTCTATCTGGTGCCGGCCTTCGTCGGGCTGGGCGCGCCGCACTGGGACGCTGGCGCCCGGGGCGCGATCTACGGGCTGACCCGCAACTCCGGTCCGGCCGAGTTCGCGCGCGCCGCCCTGGAGGCCGTCGCCTACCAGACCAACGATCTGCTGGCCGCGATGAAGAAGGACTGGAAGGGAGGCGCAGCGCGGACGGTGCTGCGCGTCGACGGCGGCATGGTGGCGTCGGACTGGACGATGCAGCGCCTGGCCGACATACTTGATGCCCCTGTCGACCGGCCGACGATCCTGGAGACGACGGCGCTGGGCGCGGCGTGGCTGGCGGGTTCGCGCGCCGGGGTGTGGCCCGGTGCCGCGCAATTTGCCAAGGCCTGGGCGCTCGATCGTCGTTTCGAGCCCGGCATGGACACTGCCGCCCGCAAGCGCAAGCTGGCCGGCTGGGCCGATGCCGTCCGCCGAACCCTGAATTGAGAGGCCCCGCCGGCCCGCGGTCTGGCCGGCGGGGCCTTCGTCAGCGAGGCCCGCTACGTCCTGCTGCGGCGCAGGCGTCTGCGCTCGCGGCGATGGCGTACCCAGCCCGGTTCGCGGTCCTCGGACTGCTTCGGCGGCTCCAGCCGCATCGACGTGCCGCCCATGCTGGCCTCCCTGACGATAATCGTGCGCCACGAGCCGATGCAGAGCGCATAGCGTTCGCGTCGCAGCCTGCTCAGTCCGAACAGGCTGTCCAGATCGCGCTGGCGCTTGCGGAGATTGGTGGGTTGCAAAGAAACCGCGCCGATCTCGATCGGCTCCGCGAGGTTGGGTTCTGCCTGTTCGCCAAATCCTGCTGCCGATTCACTCATGGCTACGCTCCCTCATCACGTTCTTGATGACCCAGCGGCAGTTTTCACGGGCAGCGTGAAGCCAGCGTGAAACGTCCGCTTTCGCAACCGACGTTGCACAAGAGCGACGAAATCCGGTTCCCTCCTGCTTTTCATTCCCGCGTCGCCGTGTTACCTGCCACCGCCATCCTGATCGGGTAGACCAGAGTCGCGGCCGGCGCTTTTGCCCGGCTCGTTCTCCCGTTCATCCCATCGACGAGGGAATGCCATGGCGAAGATCATTGAGACGGCAACCGGGGCCCTGGCGCTCACCTTTGACGACGTGCTGCTGCAGCCCGGCCATTCCGAAGTGATGCCCGGCCAGACCGACGTGTCGACCAGGATCGCGCGCGACATCGAACTCAACATACCGATCCTGTCGGCGGCGATGGACACCGTGACCGACGCGCGGCTGGCGATCGCGATGGCGCAGGCCGGTGGCATCGGCGTCATCCATCGCAATTTTTCGCCGGCTGAGCAGGCCGAGCAGGTGCGTCAGGTCAAGAAGTTCGAGAGCGGCATGGTGGTCAACCCGCTGACCATCGGGCCAGAGGCGACGCTGGGCGACGCGCAGGCGCTGATGCGCGCCCACGGCATCTCCGGCATTCCCGTTGTCGAGAACGGCGGCACCGGCGGCCACACCACGGGCCGACTGGTGGGCATCCTCACCAACCGCGACGTGCGCTTCGCCTCCGACCCGGCGCAGAGGGTCAGCGAGCTGATGACCAGGGACCGCCTCGTCACCGTTCGCGAGAATGTCGAGCAGGGCGAGGCAAAGCGCCTCCTGCACCAGCATCGCATCGAGAAGCTGCTCGTGATCGACGATGCCGGCCGCTGCGTCGGTCTCATAACCGTCAAGGATATGGAGAAGTCGCAGCTCAACCCCAACGCCGCCAAGGATGCCCAGGGTCGCCTGCGCGTTGCGGCCGCCACCAGCGTCGGCGATGACGGCTTCGAGCGCGCCGAGCGCCTGATCGACGCCGGCGTCGACCTGCTGGTCATCGACACCGCGCACGGCCATTCGCAGCGCGTTCTCGACGCGGTCGCGCGGGCGAAGAAACTGTCCAACTCCGTTCGCATCGTTGCAGGCAATGTGGCCACCGCCGAAGGCACCATGGCGCTGGTCGACGCCGGCGCGGACGGCGTCAAGGTCGGCATCGGGCCGGGCTCGATCTGCACCACCCGCATCGTGGCCGGCGTCGGCGTGCCGCAGCTCGCCGCCATCATGTCGGCGGTCGAGGCCGCCGACAGGGCTGGCGTCGGCATCATTGCCGACGGCGGCATCAAGTTCTCGGGTGATCTTGCCAAGGCGCTGGCGGCCGGCGCGGGCGCGGCGATGATCGGCTCGCTGCTGGCCGGCACCGACGAAAGCCCCGGCGAGGTCTATCTGCACCAGGGCCGCTCGTTCAAGGCCTATCGCGGCATGGGCTCGGTCGGCGCCATGGCGCGTGGCTCGGCCGACCGCTACTTCCAGGCCGAGGTGCGTGACACGCTCAAGCTGGTGCCGGAAGGTATCGAGGGGCAGGTGCCCTACAAGGGGCCGGTTGGCGGCGTGCTGCACCAGCTCGTCGGTGGCCTGCGGGCCGCCATGGGTTACGTCGGCGCGGCAAACCTGACCGAGCTCCGCGATCGCGCGACCTTCGTGCGCATCTCCAATGCCGGCCTGCGCGAGAGCCACACCCACGACGTGACGATCACCCGCGAGAGCCCCAACTATCCCGGCGGCGTCTAGGCGGTCGACCGGTCGAGGATTATCCGCAGTTCTCGGAGTACCACATCGGCCCGCCCTTCCATTTGGGAAAGCCGTAGCCGTGAACCAGAACGAGATCGATGTCGGATGCTCTGGGGACGATGCCTTCGCGCAGGATCGCCTCTCCCTCCGTTTTCATCGCGGCGAGCAGCCGGGTCTGGATCTCCTCGGGCGAGAAGGCGCGCGCCACGATGCCCCTGGCGGCACGCTCCGCCGCGACGATCTCCAGCGTGACGGGGTCGGGCTCAGCCTTGCCGCCTGCATAGGCGTAGTAGCCGGCTCCGGACTTTCGCCCCAGCCGCCCCGCTTCCACGAGCCTGTCGGCGACCCTGACATAGCGCTCGGCGGGGTCGCGCGTCGCGTCGAGGCTTCGGCGCATGGCATAGGAAATGTCGAGACCTGAAAGGTCGGAAACGGCGAAAACGCCCATGGGAAGGCCGAACGCGACCAGTGCTGTATCGATTTCGTAGGGAGACGCACCGTCCTCCATGAGATACTCGGCCTGCCGCCGGTAGGCCGAATAGATGCGGTTGCCGACGAAGCCATGGCAGACGCCCACGACGACCGGCACCTTGCCGAGCCTTCGCGCCAGCGCAATCGCGGTGGCGACGACATCCGGAGCCGTCTCGCCGCCGCGCACGATTTCCAGCAGCTTCATCAGATTGGCCGGCGAGAAGAAGTGCAGGCCGACCACATCGCGGGCGCGCCCGGTGCTTCGGGCGATTTCGTTCACGTCGAGATATGACGTGTTGGTGGCGAGGATCGTGCCCGGCGCGGCGACGGCTTCGATGCGGGCGAAGACCAGCCTCTTCACTGCCATCTCCTCGAAGACCGCCTCCACGACGAGTTCGCACTGCGCCAGCGCCGCATAGTCGGTCGAGGTCGCAAGGCGCGCCATGCGTTCGGTGCGTTCGGCTTCACTCAGCGAACCCTTGGAAATGGACGTCGCATAATTCTTCTCGATGAGGCCGATGCCGCGCTGCAGCGCCTCGTCCGTCATCTCAAGCAAGGTCACCTGAAAGCCGGCATTGAGGAAAGCCATGGCGATGCCGCTGCCCATAGTGCCGGCGCCGACGACGCCTACGCTGGACACGAGCCGAGGCCGCACATCCTTGCCTATCCCCGGTACCTTGCTTGCCTCGCGCTCCGCGAAGAAGAGATGGCGCAACGCCTTCGATTCCGTCGACGCCACGCGCTCGAGAAAGATGACACGCTCCAGTTCCAACGCCTTGCCGGCCGGCAGATCGATCGCATTGCGGACAGCTTCGATGCAGGCCAGCGGCGCAGACAGTCCGCGGGCCTTGCCGGCGATACCGGCGGCACGCGCGTCGAAGGCGCGGCGGTCGGTGCGGGTGGGGGCAAGCCTGTCCTCACGCGCGCTGACGGGCAACGGCAATGCGGCTCCGGCTTCGATCCTGTCGCGCAGGAAACGGATCGCCGCCTCGGTGACGTCGCCGTCGGCGATGTCGTCGGCGAGCCCAGCGGCAAGTGCATCCTCAGCGCCGGTCGGCGCACCGGATGCGATCATGTCGAGCGCCATTTCCGGTCCGACAAGGCGCGGCAGGCGCACCGTCCCTCCCGCGCCGGGGATCAGCCCGTGCGTGACCTCCGGCATGCCGAGCTTCGCATCCCGCTCCACCACGCGATAGTGACAGGCGAGCGCCAGTTCCAGCCCGCCTCCGAGTGCGTTGCCGTGGATGGCGGCGCAGACGGGAATGCTCGTGGCCTCGATCGCCCGGCAGAGATCGGGCAGGATCGGTGGCTGGGTCTGCTTGGCCGTGCCGAACTCGCTCATATCGGCCCCGGCGACAAAAGTTTTCCCCGCGCACGCGATGACGATTCCGCGCACCGCCTCATCGCTGGAGACGCGTGTCAGCGCCTCGTGCAGGGCGGTTCTCAGCGCCGAACCCAGCGCGTTGACCGGCGGGTTGTCCAGGGTCAGCACGGCCACCGGCCCCTTGTGCGTGACGATGATGGATGGCTGCTGGCTGCTCACGATGGCCTCTTTCATTTCGGCATGCGCGAAGCCGCGTCACACCCTCTCGAGGGCGATTGCGATGCCCTGTCCGACGCCGATGCACATGGTGGCCAGCGCCAGCTTGCCGCCGCGCTCGGCAAGCTCCAGCGCCGCCGTGCCCGAAATGCGTGCGCCCGACATGCCGAGCGGATGCCCGAGCGCGATCGCGCCGCCATTCGGGTTCACGTGCTGCGCGTCCTCGGCAATGCCGAGGTCGCGCAGCACGGCGATGCCTTGGGAGGCGAAGGCTTCATTGAGCTCGATGACGTCGAAATCGGACGGCTTGATGCCGAGCCGCGCGCAGAGCTTCTTCGTCGCCGGCGCCGGGCCGATGCCCATGATGCGCGGCTCCACGCCCGCCGCCGCGCCGCCCAGAACGCGCGCGATCGGCGTCAGCCCGTATCTGCGCGCCGCAGCTTCCGACGCGACGATCAGCGCCGCCGCGCCGTCGTTGACGCCGGATGCGTTGCCGGCGGTGACCGTGCCGCCTTCCTTCCTGAACGGCGTGCCCAGCCTGGCCAGCGCCTCGATGGTCGTCCCGGCGCGCGGGTGCTCGTCCCTGTCGACGACGACCGGCTCGCCCTTCTTCTGCGGGATCGTCACCGGCACGATTTCCCTGGCCAGCCGGCCGTTTTCCTGGGCCGCCACCGCCTTGTCCTGGCTGCGCACGGCAAAGGCGTCCTGGTCGGCGCGCGAGATGCCGAATTGCTCGGCGACGTTCTCGCCGGTCTC